>Ga0209367_1005728_pt1 | contig 17192 bp, 10 predicted proteins | sample WorMetLIZISLAND2_FD_187412 | JGI IMG/M metagenome (GOLD analysis project Ga0209367, IMG submission 187412) | Marine gutless worms symbiont microbial communities from Max Planck institute for Marine Microbiology, Germany - Olavius geniculatus... ... | reverse complement strand
ACCACCCTCTGGCACTGACTTAGCCAGGATCTAGTTGTAGCGGGGGAACTTGATCGAGGGGTGGGGTATGAAAAGGGGTCCCCTCCCAACGGGGAAGGGGTCTGTGGAGGGGGCTGTGCCCCCCCCCAAAAAATGTGTTTTTTGCATAAAACGACGTGTTTTAGTGCATTTTTGGCACTATTATGAGTAACTGAGTAAGCTAGAGAGGCTACGCCAGTGCTGGCCGATGCCAAATTATACTGCTTGGTGAACAGAGGCACATATGTGAATGACTTGCCCATGGTTGTTACGTGGAAGTTCACCAGGCAACAGTCAAACTAGCAACCTCGCAGTCACCAGTCCGGCGTACTACCTTACACCACCAAGACACATGGTGCAGACGAGCTGAGCAAGCTGAAGACCAGAAACGATTTTACTGCACAATTTTTATTACAATGGCAACTCTAAACAAGTTTGAGACAATGCAATCACTTCAGAGCTGCAGCAAAATCAATCGTGGTGAGAGAAAAGTTTGCACCATATTCTCAAAATATCTATATTATAAAACATTCTACCTACCATCAGTGAAATAAACGATTCGGTTTCCTTGCACTTTCCGTACGTCGTCAGAAAACCAGAACTGTGCTCCAGTCACCTCACCCTGATCACCGTCGGTCCACGAGAATTTTATCTGTGAGGTTGGTCCAGTGGTGCCAGGATCACGAGTTCCAGCAGTATACCAAGAAACCCTGCACACGTGATGTGTAAAAATAAATCAGCAGCATATTTAGAAATCTGAAAGCAAAGGCTCAGCCACACAGGTGTACATTTTCACGTTTTAAGGATGCACTGTTGCTCGGCTAAAAATGCTCTGGGTTCAAACTTTAGTTGCACTTCTGGTCCATAATCCATCAAAAACTACCATTTTTCAATTTTCAACATATTTTAGAGTTTCTAATGCTGCATTCCACAAAGACCTAGATGCAAAAACTGTAAATACAATCCTAAAATAAATGCTTAACCTCCAGCAATGCTGCAGTTTGTTTAATTGCTGTAATTGCATTAGGTTGTGACAGTCGATGTATTCTGCAACACGCCATAATTCAAAAATGGCGTCATTTAACCATTTATAACAACAGTGCTTAAATTACAATACTTCTTTAAGCATTTGAAACAATAAAAAACATAGAAGCGTTTTGTATGAATTCGGAGTCAGAGTAATACAGTACACCTTCAGCAAAAAAAACAACTTTACATAAATGTAACACAAAAAATACAAAAATTAAAGACCACATATCCACTGGCTAACAATAAATGTACTAAAGTGAAACCATGAAATGTCAAAAGTGCCAAAAATGCATACCCTTGTTTTGCATGTTCAGTGAGCCACTTCACAATGAAAGTATGTTCCTCACGATTATTAACGCTGACAAGTTTAGCACCATCATTCTGCAAGCGATCATCACACATTAAGATGACAAATCATGTATTCATATACTTCAATTTCTTTAATGCAGCAAAACAGAACGCTTCCACAAAACAGTTAAACTGCTAACAAATTCAGCTAAACTGAAAACTTTAACAGTTCACTCCTGCTATCATTTGCACATTTTGCTTAGTTTTCAAGCCTGTGACTTTGCGCCAGTTGGTGATAACAAGTAATCAGAGCAAAGCTCATGTGACATGCAACAGCACTGACGCCACTACCTGAGGAATTGGTATACAATGTGCCATAAAATAACAATGCATTTTACGAGGGTCGTTCCATAAATAAGTTACAAAACTGTGTCATTTGGTTAGTTTACCAAATGCAAAAAGTCAAAAATATATGTTTTGGAGGAAATTTAATAACAGTTACCAGCTGTAAACTTTATTATGAGAACGTCAGTGTGACGTCATTTATGAACATTAAATTTGGTGACCTTGCCATTAAAGTTGTCCCATAACGAACAGTATGCTATTATTTCCTTTTTGTGGGAAATTAACTTAATGCAAATAAAATTCACTCGGGTATCTTGCAACAGGTATTTTACAAAACCAACAATACATGTCTGCTGTAATAAAATGCTAGGTGGACAGAAATTTGCACCAGATATCGAGGTGCAGTCAGTCGTTTGTCTATGGCTTGGACAGCAGCCATCATCGTTCTTTGCATTGGGCATTCAGAAGCTTGTTGACAGATGGAACAAATGTTTGAACATACTCAGACGATGTGTTAGAAAATGAAACAACGATGTTTAACATTTTAAAAAGTAACATTAACTTATTAAATTTATTCATTGTTCTCGCTCCTGTACTGTTTATCACTTGCAGGCTATGGTCAATTGCTGGTGAAAAAAATGATATGCAAATAAGCTGTGTTCTACTAACAGATTACGTCACAATAATGACTTCATCATCCAAAAAATTTCCATGAACGTTGAGAATAAAATTCCCCACAAAACGTTTATTTCGGATTTTTTTTTATATTTAGAAAATTAACAGAACGATGCTGTTTTGTAACTTATATATGGAATGACCCTCGTAAAAAGTACCCAAAGTTTGACACTTTCGTATGAAGTACTTCTTGAACCTAAAAGGTCAAACCTCAGATGGCTGAAATCTACGTTTTATGCTGCAAATTTCGTATGTAGGTTGCCCTCATCTATCTCCAGCAATTTTGGTGCAATCCACTGCTAAGACAGGAAATGTAGCCTGAAATCATAAAAAACGCTAAAAACGCGATTTCTCAATTTCAACTTCGTTCAAGTTTATCAATGTAAATACCCCAAAAGCTCATCAGTAGTGCAGCAAGTCTGTGTTTATCTGTGACTGTTTTCGTGCTAAATTAAAGGATAGTAGCAGCAATGAAACACTTTGAAAAGAAACACAAATTTGAGGTTCCAGTATGGTAGAGTCCTTGAAGGTAGCAGATCAAAACTCATACTGCTTAAATATATGTCTAACGCTAAAACATTCAGCCATTTCAGCACAATTCATTCTTGAAATATGCATTGCAGCTTAAAATCTGAAAAAAATCACTAGAACCCCTTATTCTGTGATTCAGGTTTGTCAATCGAAAGGCCTTATGAAATCCCCGTCACTTAGTGCCTTTGATCAAGATGACCCCTTTGAATTTCTGGAAAAACTTTACGGATCATGAAACTACAGTATTTGTGGCTGCTGATAGTGAAGATTGTGTTATTCTGGCTTGCCTTATTTTTTATAGAATCGCAAAGTGTGACAGACACACACACAAAAACACACAAACGCCTGTGCAATAGCTAGACATGCTTAGCACACTTGTTGCATTTAAAAATAAAATATGTAATTAAATATAACAATAAAATATCAACAACAATAACAATTACAATTACAAAAGTAATTGTGTTAAACCTTTCTAGTCAGCAAATAAAATTAATAACAAAAACTATAGGCATTATGGCGTTTGCTACTGGATGGATTGATTTTAGAGTAAGACAGCAACTAAATAAATTATAGTTTCACACACCAAAAAGCTGAATAAAATCTAAAATGCCATGGAATATTGCAATAAAAAATTTCTGGAAATAACTTACATCGCAGGATTGCTTTGCAACATCTATTGGCGTTGGAAACAAATCAAACTTGTAACAAGCATTGCCAAATGACACCCACGGGCTAGGACAATCTGCAAATAAAAAACCACTGATGTCTAAAAATAACTAGTAAATTACTACTATTACTGCTACTAAAACTGATTAATAATAATATTGCTACCAGTACCGCAACTGCTACAGCTATTACTATGACTACAACTTTCTACTAACATTCAACTTCCAAATTGCCATAAAAACAATTTACAACGTCATTCCATTTCTGCTGTCTAAACACAGGCATCAAGCATAGTTAAAGTCTAAGCTGAAGTTAAAAACAAATATGTGCATCATATGAACTAAAATTTTTCGAAAAAGTGGTGCTAGTTATAGTTATAATTAGGGCCCACAGTTTTCCGTGGGCCGCGAAATTTCGAGCCGAGCCACGGAATTTGTCCTTTTCTGCGGAATTTTAATATTGCTGCGGAATTTCACAAAATTGTACCGAAGTTAAGAAATAATCGATGATTAGCACAATTGTCCGCTTTAAACTAACTATATCAAGGAGAAAAATCAAACTGAACTGCATAAAATTGTGTCCCTACTAATAATTACCATCATATATGGCACAATCATAAATTAACACAATGCGACTAATTGACAAACTGCACTTTTGAAAAAAGATCAATGATTTCTTTTGTACATTGTATAACTGAGAGCCATGTAGACATTCAAAAACTTCAGTTTTTTGAACAACATAAAGCTTAGTTTATGCACAAATGGAAGGCCGCGGTAAGCCGCGGAATTTGAACAATTTTGCCGTGGTGAGCCGCAAAATTTCGCGAACTGGCCCGCGGAATTTGGCAAAATTTACCGCAAAAAACTGTGGGCCCTAGTTATAATGCACGGGCAACAGTAAATAGATTTTGAGTTGTAAATGAAAAATGTGTACTGTTGAGAGTGAGGACGTTAACAGGTAATTTGTTCCAGGTGATAGCAACTGCCATGCTGAAAGCACGACTGCTATAGGCAGTACGAGTGCATGAAACCTGATGCAGAAGATGTGGCAACAATTGCCGAAACACTGAGGAACCGAAAGTCTGGCTAGAGATGAGTGAATAAAGGTTAAGCCAGTTGAAACAAAAAGCAATACAACAAAGTTTGATGACAAATAATGCAATGCATTATGGAATATTGGCAATGTGGTGCACATTTTAGTGACAGTGTTCAAAGCCACGGAGGTAAAGTAATGCATATTTGGAGTTAATCTCCTTAATTATAACAAATAGCAAATGTCATCAATTTGATCTCTCAAACTGCTTAAACAGTAAGGTGTACTTTCTGCTCTTCACCCACAAATTGTGACAAACTGCACAGATTTGCCACTTGCAACTGCATGTTTGAAACTTTTCTGAGGGTGACATTCAATAAACCTCCCATTAATGAGAGTAAGCAAGCCTGCTCTTCAGGCCCCATTTCTTGGCAAACGTCCACCATCCCACTTTTCTGAGCTTCTTATGAAGGCTGTAAATAATCATTACATGACAAAACATCAAAACAATTACTGGTCTCTCTGTAGCAACTATAATAATAAAGCAACAAGCAAGGTAACTTTACCATAAGCTCCTAAACTGACAGTATTTACAGCATCAAACAGTGCTGTCAGCAGCAGCAGCTGTACTGCGCCCATCACAACAATCTACATAACCAAAACACACACCGATAAAACAAAGTCATGAGAACACATGATCACTTTTGACCCTTGCAAACATTAGTTAAGTCTCAAAATGTAACACCCAACAGTCGATGCATTCTGTACAAATTTTATGACATTAGCATAATCATGAATATTTACACAAAAATGGTTAATTAACTGACACCATTATTGGGACAAAATTCAATGGGAAAACTTGAGATTTCTTTCTCTTATTTTCCAATAGTGTAAAAATCATTGGGATTTGTGATCATCAGGATTTGTGCATTATCGAAAAAAAACGTCACGCATGGCAGGTGTGCATTAAATGCTTGTCACGACTATTGAGGTCTAAGTTCTTAACGCTGATCAAAACGTAATTTTAAAGGAGTATTTTGAACAAAAATGTGCCAAATGCGAGATATCTTTGCTGTTTATGATACGCTTTTGCCAAAAAAATCATGAAACACAGCAACACAGCCTAACTGGATTAGGTAAGAAAAAAGACATGTTCATGGGTTTCTTTTTGCTGTTTTATTTCTAACTGTAGTGTTTAGTGCTGTCACTGAGTTAGCAAAATTCTCGATCAGCACCGCCCTCTCACAGTTCTGTGACTTACACTATGCTACATAACTTATCTTTCTTTCTTATATATTTAGTTGGCAGTGAGCTTATGCCACATCTCTTGCATATCTGCAATTATCTTCTCGGTTTTACACAGGCAACAATGTATACAGCTTGGTAACAAAGGCATGTGTGCGAACAGTAGCTGGAACTTTTATACGGTACTGGAGAACTTTTGTTCCCGGGAACAAAAGTTCCATAGGTGGAACTTTAGTTCCCTGAAACTTTCGTTCTCTAACATTGATTATTAGGCTTATACTGTACATGATTTTTTGACGTGCTACAGCTATGCTTTAGGCGTCTATGATACCACTGTCATTCTGTCATCCATCCATCTGTATGTCCATAACAGATGTATTGCAAATAAGCATTGGGCTATAGAATGTGAACAAAAAAATTCAGGGATAAAGTGCAAGGTGAACATTTTCAAACTTGGGGTTCAACGGATGGGGTAGAAAAATGTGTATTTTCAACGAAAAACTAGCCATATCTCACCCTTTCAGATGAGATAAAAATGATCAACCTTGAATGACCTTGAAGGTCAGTACTGCAACAGGAACTGTATCTGCTGTAGCACATCTTCCTTACTAACAACTAAGCTTCCTTGTTATTATTACATCCTGCCAAAACTCTAGCTATATATGCCTAGCGAGTGACACAAAACTGAAGCTTTTTTTGGTGACCTATAAATCCCTGTGTAAGGGGTTCACTAACAATCAATGTCAGACGACGAAAGTTTCATGCTAATTTTACTTTTGGGAACGAAAGTTTCAGGGAACGAAAATGCAGGGGATTGAAAGTTCCACCTATGAAACTTTCATTCCTGAGTTCTTGGGTATGAAAGTTCCATGAATCTGTGTTCGCACACATGCCTCTGTTCCTCAGCAAAATTCGAACCTACAACCTGTTGATTGCTAGTCCCACACACTAACCACTACGCCACCATGCCACACAAATGTACATGATGAGGCACAAATAAAGCAGCCTTCAAACGTTTTTCCATGCATATCTGTGGCTACTGGTAAAACGCGGATTGTAAATGTGCAGATATATGGACGTCACAACTGGTAATGCTGTAATTAAGCTGTAATTTATTAGTTTAACCATCTCCTAACCCTATCTCTAACCCTATCCCTAACCCTACCCGTAATCCTGTTGTGACATCCGCAGATCTGCACATCCACTCATCTGCTTTTCACCATTCTTTTATCTCTGCATGGATATAGAGACCATGGGTATTCTGCAGACCAACGGACTGACGGACCACAAACTGAGCAACAGGTATTTTGCGAACCAAACCAGCGCCATTTGTTTTGGTTAGTAATTTCACCAAGTGATCGGCTTTACTCCTATACATTTCAATGATATCCAAGTGTTTGTTTTTCATTGTGTACTTAAAAGTTGAATGCATGTGTTTGCTGGCTTTAATAAAAGGGAAGAAAGCCTCTGAAATATGTGTTGTTGTATATTGATTTTATGTTTTAACAGCGTTTCTACTTGGAGATCAACAAAGAAGTTAAATGACGCATTTCGGTCGTACTAGATACAAGAAGAAGATGACATATATATTATATTACAAAAGACTGTAATCACAACTACAGAACAGTAACAGCAGGAGCATATTATGTTAGGCTGGCAAGTTTATAACAACGGCCAGCACAGCATCCCCGTTGACCCACGTCGTGTCGGTGTAGGCCAAACTGAAGTAAGTCTTCACATGTCCACTGCTGCATCCAATGACAGATCATCTTATTCATTCATCTCTGGGACTTTACAACCAACTCCACTCCAGTGGCTTCCAGTTTTGTCAAACATTGCTCCTCCAGCTATCAGATGCACTGAGACAACTGTTAAGTTCATTCAAAACATACAGGTCAAGCCACACCTTCCTGTTTACTCAGAGATTTTCCATCACCCGATGTCTCACTTGCAGTCCCGTCGACCAATATGGTCCATAGACATGGGGTCTTCAACTAAGGAATTATGGAGAGAGACGTGGGAGGTTAATCCTACAGTTAACTCCTTCATCATAGATGACCCAACAGATCTCGTTCCTGGCTATGATCTTCCCAGACGTGAGTGGTAAACTAAATCTACTAAATCGTTTCCAATCAGGCACTGGTCGATGTGCAGCAAGTCTCCATCAGTGGGGTTATACCGATAGCCCATTGTGCATCTGCGGTGACATTCAATCTATGTCGCACATTGTGAACGACTGTCCTGTGAACAAGTTTGATGGTGGTTTATTGGAGCTTCACACCGCTTCTGATGCTGCCAAAGAGTGGCTGCGCCGAGTCAACTGCATACGATAAAGAAAGATTTGAAAACAGCTTGAAAAAGACAACAAAATACAGCATCAAGCTTAATGTAATCCAGAGCAGTAGCCTAAATCCATAATCAATAGGCTTACTGGAACAACTATTTATACTTCTAACGGTGGCTTCTCTCATTTCATTTTCTTTTTACAGATATTACGTTTTTGTAATTCATTTGCTCCATTAAACTGACAATGTAGCCTAGGCCTATCTTCGTAATTAATAACGTATGTTAGGCCTACATGCTATGTAGATATTGTCATAATACAGGCCTAATTATATGTATCACCTTCTTGATTTCATTCAATGAAACAATGTTTTTCTTCACTTATTACACATAGAACAAGCATAACAACAGTTACACGCCAGAAATTATCAGACAACAAACACAATACAGCAACATTTCTAGCATCAAACAGCAATTAATGGATTAAGTGCAAACTAAAAGAATTTAAGCGACATACGCCCAGCATGATCCGCGATTTAGCGGTCCGCAAAATACCCGTGGCTCAGGTCCGCGGTCCGTCGGTCTGCAGAATACCCGTGGACGGATATAGCCCTAAATTTGCGCTAACCATTTTTATAAGCAATGATTTTACAAAGATGCACGACAACGTCCTTCAAAACTTTTCTCCGTACAACAGCATCGGCCGTATGAAAAAAAGTCAACCTCATCAGATTAATGTTTACTCTATGAATTACATAATTCCTACGAATGCACAAATGTAAACATTCAGGCACACCTGTAAACAACCAATCACTCAGGTGTGCTATTTGCCTACGGCCGTTTATGACGTCACATACCTGCAAGTAAATAAGTAAAAGTTGGTTACTCTCACTTTGCTCTGACAGGCTCGAGTGGCTCGACATTTTGCTAACTAGTCCGCCCGGAAGCCATAGCTTTCGGAAATTCGGAGGGACTTATATTTTGCTGTGGTTTCTTTCTTTTTTAGCCACAAGATCTCCGAGATCTCCGAGCTCCGTCGGCCGATCGCCGCGAAATTTTGCACTGTGCTCGAAAGTGTGTTTGATTTTATAATCCCTGTCCAAAATTTCGGGGGGGAGCTTCCCAAAAAAAATTTAAAGGCCAAAAACATGAAAAATTTGGCGCAATTTCGGACGACTTTAAAGTTCGGCGGCGAATATCTCCGGAACGGATGAAGATAATGTCGAAATCGGATAAGCAGGCCTAGGCCTACATTTTCTACCGCGATTCCGCCAGCGTTGTGCGTATAAAATTCTGTGAACTTTGGTCCACTAATCACGGAGATCTAGTGGTAAAATTGTACTCACCCAAATCAACGTTTTCAGAAAACCATACATGCATTTCGGCCCCTAAGAGGTGTTGCGCCCTCAAATTTTTACGAGGCTCGCGAGCTATTTGCTTTTACGATACAACTAAGCGTAAGCGTATACAAATTGGTCCTTATATACCGTAACCTACTTTGCTTCCAACTTTGCCCCCCCCTTGAATTTTATTCTGTTACAAAATTATCAAATTATGTCTCATAAATGCAAAATTTGTGGCTGAAAATTTCTTCTTTTGGTGAAATTTTTAATTTTAGCATCCGTGTTAAAAACTGGCATATGTCTGTCGAAATTTGTAACTTTCTGTCCCCGTTCCCGCAACCTGTACAACCCACGATGTCGTTATAATGACGGAGAATGGCTTGTAATATAAGCCTAGCTATGTGAAATAGGCCTAACAAGAAATTTGAGCTAATGCTAACGAGACGCGCGAAAGCCTATAGCAGTTTCTCTTCGCAAACTGTCAGTCTGTATCCAGCCTTTTCGTCGCAGTTCATTCTTGGATTTTGTGCTGCAGCAGAAGACCGCAAAAATTAATAATAAACAGCATGTCTGTACCTATTTGCAATCGTTTTCACGCTACACCAGATCACTTTTAGAAGGGGTAGCCGTCTTTGACGCCCGCCTGCTCCGGGCTCCATGAACCTAGGGGATCGGGACTTAGACTGCTGAAATCTACGTTTAATGCTAAAAATTTCATCCGCAGGTTGTGTTGGTCTAACTCCAGTCATTTCGTCGCAGTTCAGTATTGAAATGTGCGCAGCGTCCAAATATTGCGAAAAATTCACTAAAAACCCCTTTTGGGAAGATTCAAGGTCATTTAAAGTCATCGATGTTATTAAATTTAAAAAGCCTGTCACAAGTGCTTGTTATGATAAGCAGCATGTCTGTATCTATCTGCAACCGTGTTCACGCTACACGAGATAATTGCGGTAAAATAACCAGTTTTTAGGAAGGGGGTAGCTGTCTTTGATGCCCGCTTGCGCCGGTCTCTTTGAACCTAGGGAGTCGGGACTTAAACTGCTAAAATCTACGTTGAATGCTGAAAATTTCATGCGCAGGTTGTTTTGGTCCATCTCCAGCCATTTCGTCGCAATTCAGTGTTGAAATGTGCGCTGCATCCAACAATTGCGAAAAATTCACTAAAAACCTCTTTTTTGAGGGGCTCAAGGTCGTTCAAGGTCATTGATGTTAATAAATCCAAAAAGCCTGTCACCAGCGCTTGTTATGATAAGCAGTATGTATGTACTTATCTGCAACTGTTTTCACATTATTCGAGCCAATAACGGCAAAATGACGTCTTTTTTAGGGGGTACCCCTCTTTGACGCCCTCGTTCGAGGGGAACCCCTGCATTCACTGGCACGAAATTTTGTCACGATAAACTAAGAGACCTTGGGGCAGCCACAGTAAAAATTTCGTAATCCTAGCTTGCACCGTTTTGATATAGATTACGAGTGTGACAGACGGATGGACAGACAGACAGACAGACAGACAGACGCTCAGACGATGGCTAAGACGCGCGAAGCAGTCTGCTTTCGCGCGTAATAAAAATGGCATTGGGTAATACAGTAAGAGAAAGGAAACGTTTACAATAATAAGCCTAAATAAGCGTCTCCGGCATGACTTAAGTGACATATTGCAAGTTTTGTCCGAAGTGCATCATATTTTGACAGATTTTGTATTTTTGTTGGCAAATTAAAGAACGAGTACCGCTCATGCACCAAAGTGAACGAATGCCTCGAATGCTGCGCTCTTCAGTAGGCCTAACATATTTATTTATCTGTCCCATTGCTATAGCATAGCAAGAGACAGATTATAAAATCACTTCTGTCACACTGTCATTCGGTCAGTCTTACTGTAAACACTCCCACGGTCGCAATTTTGATTCGATTTTGACGAAATTTTGCACAGTGATTCGGGGCCCGAAATGTAAAATTGACTTTGGTATAAAAATCTGATGACTCCTTCCCATATTTTACCCCAATTTTTAAAAATCTTGCATTACGGCCTATGGGGATTTCAAAGCGGCATTACTCGGTTCCCGTAAAAGATAATTGCGCGCTGTGTTTACCTACCCCCTATTTTCGGGGTCGGGCAATGTAAAGGTGTTATTTAAATTTACTCTCTATCGACCACTGTTGCCATAGCAACCATTCAAAAGTTGCCAAATTTTGCATTACAGCCAATGAAGATTTCAAAGCAGTATAACTCGATCCCGTAATTGCGAGCTGTTTGCACCTATCTCTCTATTTTGGGGTTCGGGCTATCCGATGGTGTCGTTAAAATTTTTCCCTTGCCGACCCCTGTTGCCATGGCAACGAATTTTGGGACAAAATTGACTATAACTCGCCTCCCGTGAAAGATAATTGCGCCATGTTTGCACCTATCCCTCTTATACGCAGCTGCTAGGCTATATAGCGTGGCAATGGGACAGATACCTTGTTCCACAGAACGTATTTCTAGTATGAGATATTAATGTTAACTTCCAAGCACTACTAGGCTACTCTAGTGCGACATGTACCGGTAAAATAGAAACTTTTTATCTGCCCGCGTAAGCGACGGCAGTGAGCTTATATTGTTTTTAGCATTATAGTTAAGTAGTTTTTATGTTACAGAGTGATTTCGTTCGATGCCAAATGACTTTGGTTTACAATTATTGACAGTAGTTATTTAACTGGATATGCCATGCATAATGTTCACTTGTCAACTCTCTGTGCTAGTGTTTCGTTTCAAAATATAGACCTACTGCGCACAGAACCAGACAGCGGTCGAAAATCGCAAACGTCCCATAAACAAAAATGATGGAGATGCTTAGAAGCAGTTTTTAGAAAGTCGGTGATATATTAACCTGTTTCGACTGAGTCCGCGGGTGTGTTGAGAATTGTCGAGCTTCGCGTTGCGTCATGCGGTCTCAATCCGGTATCGACTTCTGATCTGGCCATCGAAATACGAGATTTATTTTCGGATTTATTAATGAAAATCGTTGATTTGATTCGGTACGTCGTGGTGAAGTCGTCCAACCTTTTTGATATTGCCCGACTGTCTGAAAGATTCGACACTATCTACTGACATTTTAAAACGCTATACGCCATTTAAAAACATTTCTGTTTACTAATGTAACTTTTTGTGCTTTAGTGCTATATAAATTTATCGCGCATTGCATTTACGTTACTGTGTTGGTATGAACACACAGTCCGCGTGTTAATCGGTTTTTTTTGTCTTGTTTTTTTTAAAATCTGTTAATACGTGTGCTTGTGTATGTTTTGAATATCAGTTTTCTAACAATTAGAATTACAGTCAATTGCCGAGTGGTTATACAGTTTTAGTTCGTCATTCATAGGCTAGCGCAAAGCTTTGTACTGCCTGTGTGGCATTGACAGTATTTATGAACAGCTGAATAGCAACATACACTGCTGCGGTCATTTTGACATCTTATACCCCGTTTACACGATCGAGCAAACATCGAGCAAACGTCGAGCAAATGTATTCAAAATACACGACGTTTGCTCGACGTTTGCTGCTATTATGTTAGCTGGACAATTCAGCTCGATGTTTGCTCGATCGCATAAACGGGGTATAAGCATGCATCGTGCGCTGGTTGCCATTTCACCGTACGGCTATTCTGTGGCGCAGTAGGCCTAACCGTAAAACAGACTGTACGTTTGTCACAATGCGAGCATTCGTGAGTGAGTAGTTTCTTAACGGCACATCAGCACAAAATAGGCCATTTAGTGCCATACGTGGTTAAAATTAGTTAAAAGCAGTTAGTATATGCATTAACAGCAAAGTTAAAATACTTCTTAAGATCAAGGCTATTTAGCTAATGTCAAAACAACATTATATACGATTGTAAAAGTTGATATCTTTAACGTAAGCAAGATGTCCACTCCACAATATATCTGTCGTGCTGCACTGTAACGGGTGCAGTCTATACCAAAATGTGCTTGCCTGTGAGCAGAGAATGGCAAGCTTCACATACCGGTTGACTCTATCTCTTTAGGAGATAAGAGTTTGTAAGTCTTGTATGACCAATTCGAAGACGGTTGATAAGGACTGAGCCGTAGCGGCCAAGTGACGACCAACGACCGGTTGCACACTGTAAAGTTTATTTGATGTACACTGGTTCCACAGTTCTTGCCATTTTTTAACACACAATTGGTTAACAACTTAACGCAAGTTAACAAGTCGCTAACTGGAAATCTCATGTTGGTGATGGCGACATCCAGTCCTGCCTTAGCAGCGATGTCAGCATCTTCGTTTCCTCTGATACCAACGTGGCTGGGAATCCAGCAGAAAGTTATAAATTTACCACCATTAATTAGTTGGCTGTGATCCTTCAGGATCTTTAAGATCAGTGGATCGAGCATTCGGGGGTAGGCTTATATAAAGGCGCGTGAATGTCGCAGTGGGAGAAAGTGCCGTCCTTATTTTTCTAAAAAAGGATTTAAATAAAAAAATATGTAAAAAAAGTCAGGTATGTTGGTATAATAAACTGTGTTTAATACGTTTATTTATTTTACAATAGTTAGTGTATCTTTAAATAATTTTAAATAAAGGTATTTTTGCTTTGCGCCGTTGAGTTATACGCTTCCCCCACTTCTGCTGTGACTGCTACTATATGCCTGCTGGTATTGCTGGTATAGTAGCATAAAGGGGCGTACAGAGCGACGTAACTGAACTGAACTGAACAGTAATGCATTACAGTGGGCGCCGTCTAACAGCGAGGTAGCCTACGTGACTACGCTCACGTACGCGTCAACCAATGACCAGTGGGGCGCCCTGTTTGCCCATTGGTCAATTCGTCAAAAACTAAACCGTGTCAGTTCAGTTCAGTTACGTCACTATGTACGTGCCTTAAGGTTACCACCGATTAATAGCCATGACCAGTTTTCATAGTTAGGCTGTTTTTATGGGCAAGTTTCTTGTCCTGTGTTTCGACTTTTCAGGGCTTTGGATATGCGGTTGGATGGATAAGTTAATATTTTTGGCCATTGCATGCCATTTTTATTTGTGATTGAACATTTTCAGATAATTTAACACGGTATCTGCGTTCGCTGATCTTTTTGTGTTGTATTGCATGGAGTGCTATCTTCCACTAAGTGCACATACTGGTGTTTAACTCTAATTCCTGCAGGTTTCACTCAGGCCATGCTGTTATCCGTGATAACCTTATTATCACGTTTATACGCGAGGACCTATTACCAACGTAGAACAATCTTTGAAGAAAGACGTAACTGTAACGTCGGATATATTTCTCGTGATGTAAAGCCAGCGGGCACACAACACAACGGTGGACCTACATATTTATGACACGGTTCGCTGCAGGGCGGCAGTCAGGTGTATCATTCAGAATGTACTGACGACTGCGGGACGCGCGCGCAGACAGGCGACAGAAGGATAGCAAAGGTGGCAATTGTGCGACAGCATTCAACGCATTCTGACGCTGACAGGCAAGCTGTCTGTCATTCTGCCGTACCGTGCTGGCGCCGACAAGCCGATACAATAGCACACACTGGTCGACACGCTCGGCAGCGTAGAGGACAGCTCATCGCTCAAACTCCTAGTCGACGACACCCCATGTCCTTCTCAACACTGCCGTGTAGCTCACGCTTGCTGTCAGTTTACATGCACACCAACTACTAGCCGCCGACGCCGCTGAATATACTCTATTCTATCATAATGTCCCGTCTGAGATAATAGTTGGCTAACTTAAATGAAACAAAACTTAAAACAGTGGTAATAGACAACATCTCGGTTTAATATTGCTGTTTGCTTTAGTTGACCGGCTCGAAAAATCGTTCGAAATATCTCAGTGTCTGACTAAATGCTGGATATATTAGGTATCATCATAATGACGACAATTATCTGCCTTTAGCATTTTATGCAAGCTGATGCCTTAACATCTCAAGTCCTTCTTTCGTCACAACACTAGCATACGGACGTGGTCTTTGCGTATTCTATAGATTACGAGTGACATTTATTCAGTGCTGATGATCGCAGTATCATTCTAAAGAATCTACTGTTCATATTGATATTACATTTGGTTGGTGGCTTGGCGTAGCGGTAACGCGTTTCATTCGATCAACGAAGTTAACTGTACGCCGGGCACGGTTAGTACTGCGATGGGTGACTGCCTGCTGGCAGGTAAACCATCTCGGTATGTAGCCAGCCGCTTAGGTCAACTCAGCCTTCCATCCTTCCGGGGTAGGTAAATCGAGTACCGGCCTATCTGGCTGGGGTTAAGGCGGGGCGCGTTCACCTGTGACGGGTGGCAGGTAACACTGTGATCCCATACGGCGAGTGACGCTCTGTAGCTCTGAAATAAGCTTCCATTAAGAGCTATAACACTACTTTTAACTTTTTACATTATTAATACTGAAGTATTTTTGTTATAAGATTGTAATGTAACATAGTGTAATGTAACGCATGGTATCATAATAAAAAGCTGACTGACAACGAATATAATACAATTTTGTTATTGATAACAACAGGACTTGTTCCTACTACTTTTCCACTACTGCTGTTGAGCTTCATTACTGAACTAGACCTATTAATGTTTTTCGTTTTATCTGATGATGCAAAAATTTGTTATGTCTGAAGCAATCATATAACTAAATTAAGTGACAAATATTTATTACAAATAAAAATGCCTATGTAGACATAAAATATACATAAAACACTTGAGTCTTAAACGGCATTAACGAAATTAGTTTGATGTATAGGGACGCAACATTCACAAACAGTCAGCATACATTGATACTTCTAAATGTCCACAGCGAAGAAAATTAAAAAATTCAAGTGATGTTGAATGCACCAATGTCGGTTGTGGCGCATTGCTCTTTCACGTAACTCGAGTTTATAGAGATCTGCGCAACAAAAAAACTCAGCATACGGTTACCAAGAAATGCTGCCTGCATGGTATGAAGTAGGTTGTGCAAGTCAGCATGGCAGTAGGGTGACAACGCAGTCCAGTCATCACGCACGTTCACGCTACATTGAACAGTTTGTTAGGCGAAGCCGACGACACAGTTACGCAGAAATGCTCTACTCGACTGTACATGTATACCAAAACTTCTTAACACACAATAATACGATAGCAATTTGCCACCGAGCAAGAAAATATAAGAGTTCCAACATTTAGGCTACAGGGGTCCAAAATTTTTCACAGATATCGCAATGAGAATGGTGATACGTTTTGAAACTAATAGGTCTTTACAATATTTTGCTTTTAAGGTTTTAATATTACTAAATGCACCAGCAGTTTACGACGTTGGTTGCAGCAGCAAGGTATTCGTTCTTCGATCATCACGAGGGTTTCTAATCGATTAACTGCGACAATTACCAGTGGCGTATTAGGGTATGCATGGTGAGATGCGCCTTTGGCGAGGCAACAAAAATATCTAGCTGCATTTTTCTGCGTTTACAAATTTCAGAAAACTTGGCAAATCTGACGCTCCCATTAAACGTCCAACAGCAATGTTTTAGCACTAGGAGTCTACGTCTACCATGACCCATTGACCAGGGGCTCTGACCACTGACTAGGGACTGCCCAGTAACGTCGTGGCAGGAAAAATAGGAGTCAAATTTTGAGCTGTCAGAAAGGGGCGACTGAAAATGCGAGAAATGAAATTTCGGCACCATCAAAAATGCAAGTCGTGAAAATACGAGACATGAAAATGCGGCACCACAGTGCGTGCCATGAAAATACGAGACATGAA
>Ga0209367_1005727_pt1 | contig 17193 bp, 13 predicted proteins | sample WorMetLIZISLAND2_FD_187412 | JGI IMG/M metagenome (GOLD analysis project Ga0209367, IMG submission 187412) | Marine gutless worms symbiont microbial communities from Max Planck institute for Marine Microbiology, Germany - Olavius geniculatus... ... | reverse complement strand
GTGGGGAACTGTGGCTGCTGTGCGCCCCTCCTACTAGTGATCGAGCTGGGGCCTGGCCATGCCTCCAGAAAATTTTCTCTAAAATCAACGCTAAAATTGCACATTTTCATGCACAAGGGTAGATACCGTACTCCAAGATGTGTCACGTGAGGAGTTTTTTTTACACATGATCTTTGCGTTTTTTTTAAATATTTAGTGAACTGAAGTTTCCAGTCGCCGTGATGCACGACGCTATACTGATAGAAGACTTTAAACCTTGGTTATTTGCCAGTCTTCGTTCGAATGATACTTTTTACATGCATGAACAACTGAACATGACAGCCAAACTTTTTATAATACGATCGTGATAGATTAAACTTAAAAGTTGATCCGTGTATGACCGCCCTCCCTTGCCGTCCGTCTTTCTGCATTGTAAACGTGTTCCACGTTTTACTTATTTATTGATTTATTGCAGTCTGTTTCCGGTATTTGTTTTGGTAGAAATTTCAGTGTAATTTTGATTTTACTGCCAAGCATTAAGTGTCTTTATGTGTTCAAGTGTCATCGATATTATACTTGTAAATTAGACATTTCATTAAACGTCTTATTCTTCGTAATATTGATGAAAATGCCGGAAGAGTGTCGCGTTATCAAAGTCACCAATGTGGCACCTACTGCGACAAAGGATCAGATGCATACTCTGTTTTCATTTATTGGGCAGATCAGGGAGATAGTCCTGTATCCCGAAGTAGAAGCCCCTATGACTTCTCGTGTGTGTTATGTGAAGTTTGAATTTCCAGAAGATGTTGGAGTGTCTTTACATCTTTCAAATACTGTTTTTATTGACCGGGCACTCTCGATTGTTCCTGTGCCAAATGGAAAGATTCCAGATGAGAAGACAGCTCTGAACGAACTGACGAAGTCGACAATTGACGCTGGTGGAGCTAAAGAGGAAGATGTTCATCGCACGATCTATGTGTCAAATCTGACACCGTTGATAACACCTGAACAATTACTGCAGCTATTTGGAACACAGGCCGGTGAAGTTAAGTACATTCGAATGGCAGGAGATGAAGTAATTGGTGCTAAAGCAGCATTTGTTGAGTTTACAGAGGAAGTTTCTCTAATTCGTGCTCTATCTCTTACTGGACAGAGTGTTGGTGGGTGTATAATTCATGTTGCTTTGGCCAACACTGTAATAACCAAACCTCCCAGCACAGGAATGTTAGGTGCAACAACCAAAGAGTTGGAGCAAGCAATGAAAAAAGTCAACGAAGCGCAGCCATTGATTTCAGCTGTGTTGGATCCAGACCGAAAAAGCCGATCACGCTCTCGTTCACGTAGATCACGTTCGCATCGATCTCGATCCCGACATCGCTCCCGTTCAAGATCAAGAAAGCGATCAAGGTCTCGATCTCATCGCTCACGGCGTCGTTCTCGATCAAGATCAAGGCGAAAGTCGCGATCACCAAAACGGCGCAGATCGGGTTCCCGTACTCGAAAGCGCCGCTCACAGTCCAGATCGCGCAATCGACGCCGACGCAGCAAATCACGATCCCCAAAGTCCAGCAGGTTGAGACGCTCTCGCTCAAGAGACAAAACAAAAAAGATAGATTCCAAGTCGCGTGATGAGACACCATTTAAAGCTAGTAAAGATAATGGGAAATATGATGGTGGTGGGAAGAAAACAAGCAAGGAGTCAGAAAAGCAGCCTTCTCGTCGTAGGTCCAGAAGTCCGAAAACATCACGAAGACGATCAAGGTCTCGCAGCCCTTCTCCATTGCATTCTGGAAGAAGCGGCAAGGATGAGCGTCGCAGAAGTCGAGAACGTAGCAAGGAAAGAAGTGAGCGAAGTCTGAGTTCTCGAGATCCGGAACACCAGAGCAACCGAGGACGTAATGGTGATAGCGAACGTGAACTCTCTCATGGTTTCGACAGAGTAAGCAAATCATCAGCTCTGCAGGGATCAGGAGATGCAGATGATGATCAAGCGCAATCTGATGCCGATGAACCTAACATGGCAAGAAATGAGGACTATCCTTCATATGGTGATGATAGTCGTACTGAGGATGAAGATTAGAGCTCAGCTGCTTAATAAATACTGACATAATGACGTCGTGCACGATATACTGTTAATTTGACTCTGCATACTGAACTGTTCTTTTGATTTTTTAGTACATTCTGTGTGACGTATACTCTGTTGCATTGCTTCCATTATTGAACAAATCATAGTGATTTGAGATGGACTGATTTATCTGCAATTTTCATATAATCTAGCAGTGATTTCATAGCATTGTAAAATAGTTGCTACAATTGAATGGAACTTTATTGTCCCATGTAGCTGTGGTACCAGTAGCTAATGAAGCAGCCAGCTGCCGTAATAAGACAGCATATTTTCCTGACAGTAATTTTTTGTCGCATAAGTTACAAACATAGCTGACCCTTCTAATGAACTGGATGTGACTTGCAGATCTTGAATTTCTGTTTCGGTGTTGAATTGTTGATTGCAGTTTTGTGCTATTTTCACTGACACAGTAATAGCATGTGTAGCAGTTGCTTTGTGGGTTGAATCTTTTGTAGAGTTCCGTCTGTAGGCCTACATGTTGCTGATGCTGTGAACTAATGCAGCAGGAGTAAGGGCATATTCGGTAGGCCTAATTCCGTGACACTGCCCAGTATTTGTAGTCTTGTGTCACAGTCCAATAGAAAATTTTTACAGTACATATTAATGCACTTTCTATTTGCCATGCCATTTTTAATATCTGGTACATCTAATGATAATGATGTTAAGCTGTCAGGATAAAAGAGAAATGGCACCATACATATACTGTGTTGTCAGTGTTAGGCTAGTTTATTAGTGCTAATAGGCAGCAGGTCTAACTGTCCAGTGCATTAGGTTTAGCAGGCTTACAGTTGTTGCTGCTCATGATTATGGCATTAGTGTTGATAGCAAAATTACATTTTTACGCACGAAAGCAGCTACTACTTTCAACGCGTCTTAGCCATCACAATTCTGTCTGTCCGTCTGTCACACGGGTGGATTAGTCAAAAACGGTGCAAGCTAGGACTACGAAATCTTCATCGTCAACTGCCTGAAAGACTCTAGTTTCAGTAACCGTAAAGCTTTTCCATAAATTCGAAAGGGGTCACCCTGAACGAGGGCACTAAATGAGAGGGGGTTGAGAAAAATTTGCGATTTTTGGCCAATAAGTCGCTGTACCTCAGTAACGGTGTGAGGTAGGGCCTAGGTTACTATTAATCACTAATAGGAAATCGTACACTGACTCTTGATTTGCGCCGAATTCAATTACCTTCAATGACTGTGAACGCCAAAAAGGGGGTTTTAAGGATTTTTGGCGATTTCGGGTTGCGACGCAAGTCTATATCATTCACAAGGTGGCATCAAGGAACTATCGTTATGCGATCCAGATAGAGAATTTGGTATTTGTATATTAACTTGGCATGAACACCCAAATTTTCAGCTAAACTACTGAACTGGAACTGCTATAGGCTTTCGCGCATCTCGTGAGCGTTAGCTCAAATTTCTTGTTTACTTTTCGCGTTCGCTGTGCATTTTAGAATGATTTTCAGCAGTAATATAAAAGTTGTCAGTTGCATATGTAATGGGTATTGCTGATGTTAACTTTGTATTTCATATCGGCATTCAGAAATAATCGGGTGGCAACTTTCTGAATTATCATTTTATTGCAAATTTCCTGCCGAATAGCTAGTTTTTTTATTCATGGAAAACAGGTGTATTAATACTATTTCTGATGACAATAAGGAGACCGCACAGCAAGTCATACATGCGGTCATTATGAAGGCCCATCACGTCATCAGAGTTCATAGATTTCCACACATAACCAGGTATCTTATTGCCCCAAATCAAGCACACTTGAATTTCCACTTGGAAATTTTAATTAACAAATTTTCCGCACATACCAATACGTTTGGTAAATGGTGACATAAGACATTTCAGATTCGGCCACTGGCTGACATTGTGCACTAAAAATTCACCTACTAACTTACTTAACATTTATGTGCAAAATAAATGCTGCAAAGCGATTAGAGTGATAATATCTAGACAGACAGAAATGATGTCTATGTGACAAAAAAAAGAAGAAACAGATCACATAAAAAAAACATGAAAATACTGCTACTTTGAGCATATGATGTAAATTACCATTGAGAAAATCATTTGGATGTTTCAGGCAGTTGAAAGTGCTTCGAATTTACACCTCAACAAAAGACTACAGTAGTGGAAAACAAATATACAGGTAATTTGAACTTACGTCTGTGCAGAATATAGCATGTATAAATGTGATCTACTAAAACTTAGCTAAAATACTGGTGATGTGCAGCATTAGATGTTTTAGGAACTGGGTACCCAGACCTGGTTTCAGCTGCAATGACAATGCAGCAGTGACATACATGCTATGTAGCAACTTCCTGAATATTTTTCACAGAGCTAAGCATGATGTGTGTAAAAACTCTACAACAGCACAACATCCTGAACTGCATCAATATGTCAACTTAGGTGTTCGATCACCCTCACTGCTAGTTTATTTTGCAGCTCATCTTACCACTGCCAATTCATTGTTGGTGGCATTTTTTTCTGAAATATCCAGATATCCTAACATTGGCATCAGTAATTAGTGCAAAAAAATGGGCATCAATTGCCTGGATTTGGAACTGCATAACGAATTTAGAAAGTCTGTGTCTGTGACTCTGGGTACCCAGTTCCTGCTACAAATCACTAACATACAAGCAGAACCAGCTAAGTTTGAATCTCTAATGTGACATTTAAGTAGACAAAGTCGGATACACGACACACTGCACAACTTTCCTAGTATGTGACAATGAGCAAAATGCCTCCAAGTTGGATGATGAAAATAATCTATGCATCTATTTGTCAAAAGAATCACTGTCCAACAGACAGTTCAGAGAGTTCGTCATCAGAACCCGATGCTCCGTTGTCGAACTGGGTTACTGTCGGAATAGTTATCACTCTGCATTGGCGTGGCACATTAAATGTTGCACGCAGCTCATCCTCGGTAACTGTGACCGTGCCAGCCACATCAGTCCTGCCGGTGGAAAAACCAGTCTCAGTCTGCGTATCTGCCATGTCATGTAGACCGTATGTTGACCACCCAGCAGCCTCATTGCCCTCAGTGTTGGAGAAGCCAGTACTGGCACCAGCAAAGTAGTCCCGAGACTGTAGCAGTGCATCAGTGTTCATCTGGTCGGGTGTCATAGTTCTGGTGAAAATGTCACTGCCCGTTGCATTTCCTGTATAAAATGCACAAGGAGAAACATCATAGGCTTTAACTAATATGCTTGGGGTATATGTTACATTTATGTGTAATTACATACTTTCCATGAATTGATGTGCAGACAAATTTTATCCCCATTATCAAAAGTTTGGTGGTGACATTTGGCCAACAGTTTTGGGGTTTATAAGTCTGTTAATAAACTTATACATTATTATGACTTATCACAGACATGAGATGCACTATGGCTTGATTACAGCATAAAAGCAGTCATTAGTTAAAGCAGTGCTGCCATTTTTCAACAGTGTTACAAATAACATGATAACACAAAATATGAATTTGTTATTTTTAAAAAGAACCTTCAGTTATGGAAAGTTTATAACATCAGCTTTTATGATGGTTTCTAATAATACATATAAAATCTTTCGTACTTCTCAGTAGCAAACTTGGATACTTGGATATGCAAAACGTAATGTTACACCAAAAGTCGAAACAGAACAAAGTTACTGCTCATTTTCAGGTTTATTTGTGTTAGCTGGTGGTGCGCAGTTCTCCAAGGATACCTTTGGGGTCTGCTGGATTACTTGTACAGATTGGATGCCTTCCATGTTGCCACAACAGCACTTAAAGCGCTGAAGATAATAACATAATAAGAACAAAATATATAAACTTATTGTCCAGCCACAAGTTGGCTAAGTACGATACACATAGCATCTAGCCTGTTTCTGCTGAGATCCAATCAGAACGGCCAGCAGATGGCGCCACTGGTTTGACATGCTGTAGTGGGCTTTGTGACCTCTGAACGTCCAGCGCTTTTGTACCTTGACAATATAATAGCAACAGATAGAAACAACATCAGTCAGAAATAGATAACTACATACTACAGGTCCACCGTGACCCAGCCCTCCATCTCCCTGAAGCAAATACGTGTAAACTGAGTACTAGCCTGTTTGGCTGGGGTTAAGATTGGGCACGTTCACCTGTGTCCGATGGCAGATAACAGTGCAATCCAAAATCCTCCCATACAGGAGGTGATGCTACGCAACTCTGAGTGAGCTATATGCAGTCCGATTATGCAGCCTTTAACTCTTTTTACTCTCTTTTTACTTTTTTCAGCATTCACCAAGAACCATGTAATGTCTACTAATTCACACTATAGAAAAATAAGTAATAATCAGTAGCTTACTATTTACTTATTTATCTATTTTACAGTTTATACACACCTGATGGACTGAATGAATGTCGTCGAGTGCGAGTAGAGTCGAGTGTGGAAGTAACTCGGCCCATCATTGGTCGCTGCTGACTGATTTTCTTCACACCTGCCGATGGTGGGGCTGGCTGATCAGCTGGCTGTAGTTCTCCACTGGAAAACTCGGCGGAAGTTTGCACAGATTCATCAGGGCGATGGTACTCACCTTCAGTTAGTCACACAAAACAAACTCACCAATCACCATTAAAGCAACTCTAATTTACTGACTTATTATTTAATCACTAGCATGAAAAACACAAATGAAAGTGCAACAGCTTTAACAATAAAACGTGTCGTGTAACTGATTACTGGTAACAGCATAACAAGTTTTCTGATGCACAGAAATTGCACAATAATTGTTTAAAATCTTCAACTATTAGTTGTAACATATGATTTAATTTTATGATGGTTTAATGGCTAAAATAAGCAAAACATCAGGCTCAATATTAGCTCTCACCTATATGAATAAACCTATGATGCTTTGGATAAAAGTGGCAGCATGGTCATTGAGTGGAAGACTGTTATGACATTGAGGCATACAAACTGAACGATAGGAAAATGCAGAATGACTAAGTAAAAGTAGTAAAAGGTCACATTAACAAAAGTGCCAGAACAGTCAACAGACAATATATTAAAACGTTTTTAAATTACATCATCATTATAAATGTTGGACTAATCCACTAAATGGCACGAGAAGCTTCTGCTTATTATGGCTAAACTTTGCACTTTAAACACTGCTTACATTATTACCTAACAAAAGTCCGTTGTCAGCACTGGCTGCCTGGACAAGTGTTGGTCTCATCTGTTGGTTATATTCATCCCGTGGAACGTTTTCCACCTGCTGTTGATGACGATCAACATCAGCACTGTATGTCGGTCGTTGCTCCAGCAGGCCATTGCTCATCTCACCCAGACTGTGCTCAGTGCTCGCATGCTGGATGGCAGCAAACAGTGGTTTTGGAGTCTTCACAGCATCAATGTGCGGCTGGCTATTGGCAGTTTGTGCTGCTTCTGCTGCACCGAGCGTCGCGATGTGCTCGCTGAGTGGCCGTGGCGGCATTATCACTTCCCCTTCACTTGGTAAACCATCCCTGGGCGAATCCTAGCCACAGCACACACAGCTTAGCTTACGATTACTAACACTAAACATTTCAGCTGCGACAATCAACTGCTAATTACCATTCAAGAGATACTTCACAGAAGTGAAAACCAGTTTGCAATGGTACACCATACAAAAACATACCATGAATAACTGAGTCGTCTGCAGACACATGTTACTGAATGTACAGTGAACAGTAATAAAAGAAAGTGGTTAATGAGAATGCTAGCCATAAATTTATCATTGCTAGTGCAATTAGTCAAAAACTTCAAATGGATAAATAATGTTAGCACAAATGATTGTTAACTTGCGCAGCCTAAACTTCAAAATGTACCTACTAGTTTTACACCCATAGCAATAACTACAACAACTATAATAATAATCAAACTTTATGTCAAAAATAATAATAACTATGATGTCAAAAAGACTTCAAACTGTAACCAGTTTTCACATTCTGAAAACTAATTTCTGAAAATTTTCCTATATTTAAATATAATATTAACATCACTTACTTGTACTCAGGTATAAACCACAACGGTACACACATGACTAATGGCACTGAATAAATTAACATGCATTGCATATCACTTGCAAGTAGTTATTAGCGTTCATTTAAGACAAGACAAAGAGAGTATTGCATGAAGTCAGAACACAATGAAAAAATTATGGACATAAGTTAATGCTAACCTCATCTATGTCACCTACAAATCCAAGCGTGTCTTCATCATCGGAGCTGCGTCGCTGACGACTTGCATTCAGCAGGTGCTTGCGAATTCTCTGCTTCAGCACTAAACACATTTCATATTACACACTGATTAATCCTCATTTTACCATACTTTCAAAACTAGCCATTGCTTTAAACAACTAATGCAGTTCTGCAAACAGTCACTTCAAAACAGCAGCATAAAAGTGAAAATTAAAAAAAACCACAGCATTTTTTTGGAAAACAAAAGTAAAAAAACTGTAAAAACAATGATCCCCTACAGTGCGCTATTCCGAAGGTTCCAACTTTTGTCATGACACTGAATGCGACAGGAAATGTCAAATTACAAAGTCTCTGACATCACATTGAACATTAATAAACAATGTTAACATTTCTGTCAGTAAAGTACTAAAACAGCCAACAAATGAAATATGACCTTAGCACACAGCGCTCAACAGCCACACAAGCTGTATTGTTTTTAAAAATAAAACATCGTCTTTCTAAGCATTGTAGTTAGCACTGCTTAGCATTGCTAAGCATTCTGAAGTAGTGACTGCAGTTGATCTTGCTGTATCATATAGTAAATGAACCCCCCAACTTTTCCGTTTGACAGCTTGCAAAATGCTCGATAACATAATGAGATTTCAATGTTCAGTAAAGGTACATGGTGAGAATATTGATCAGCTCAAGATACTGGTAAAAGAGAAGACGGAGCAAGTTCAAGTCAGTGAAGATGGAAATCTGACCAATACCATCACCGTCACCACCACTACAATACTGAATGAGTTACGAGAGTCAGTGAAGAAACCTGTCCAACAAACATATTTTCAACAGTATTAAAACAGACACCTTTTAGCACTGTTGAGTTTACAACATAAAAAGTCTGCTGCTACGCTATCACTACCTACAACTACCGCCAGAAATATTAGTAGTAGTACTAGTAGTAGTACTGTCAGAATGGCTAGCTGCTTACATTCGTTGGCCTCTAAGTCGGGAACCTCGCCTTCGCTGAGTACATTGACGAGCCACTGTCCCTCCGACACACATTCGTCGGCTGTCGCTGTTGCTGACACGTCACTGCTGACAGCTGCTGATTCGAAGTGCTCCGTGTTCTCAGAACTCACCGGATGCTGTGGAAATGATGCGGCAACTTGTGCGGCAGATATAGACGGCGGAGGAGATTCATTCTCACTATGACAGACGAACAAACAAACAAACAAACCGGCAAACACACTGGCAACAGTACAAAAAGATTACTACATTTTAATAATTTCTGACATTCTGAGTACTGAGTATGATCTGACACCCGTATCTTACCATGTGTGCTCAGTGTGACGTCGATATGACGTCAGAGTTTGTTGTTTAAATCAGGGTTACGTTGTTATAGACAAACCAATAGAGTTCTTTGTTGTTGGGCTATAACACCTTTCAGCACGGTTCAGTGTACAACATAAAAAGGCAAAGGGCTAATGTCAGGTATTTGATACAGTGCTGCTTACACGAATTACGACTTGTGGCCAGAAGCACTTAACAATCTCGGAATTGGCAGCCGAATGACATGAGCTAATGATACCGCAGCGTATTATTATAACCCAGACTTACAGCGCACACTCTGTCATGGCATCTATCATTCTGACGGCCTGTGATCCACTGGTCGGTAGTGGCGCTGGCAGACTGACTAACGACGTCATCAAACGTTCAACAACTTCTGCTGGTTCATTACATAGAGAAGGCGAAGGTGTCCTCAGTGTTGGACTCATGGACTTGATTGGTGTCATCACCGGCGTGCTGACGGAGTGCTGTTCAGTGAACGGCTGTTCAATGAATGGTTCTGATGCTGGTGCTACAGGTTCATCATCACACTCAGCACCACTCAAACCTGCCACAGTACAATACATGCAACATACAAGGGTCATTTGATGAAAAAGTTACAAAAAAGTGTCATTCTGTTAGTTTTATAAAAACTAAAAATCCGAAATATACGTTTTGTAGGAAATTTAACTCTGAGTAGTAGCTGTGATTTTTATGACGATGACGTCACTGTGACGTCATTTATAAACATTAAATATGGCGACGTTGCCACTAAAATCCTCCCGTAACGAACAGCGTACCATTATTGTATTTTTGTGGGCAAAAAAAATAAATGCAAATCAGATTTACTCTGAGGTGCGTCCAATATATGGCGACAAGTGCTTTACGAACTGAACAGTTCACGTTTGGTGTAAGAAAATGCTAAATGGATGTTCGGGATGTTTTTTTTCCGGACACGGTGTAGTTCTATATGTCACCTGATCCAGTTCTATTCATCAAATATGATGTTTTTATTGTGTCTGAATCAAAAGAAAATAACCGCATGTCATAGTAAGTAAGTAAGTAAGTAAGTAAAGTGTAAATTTATATAGCGCATACTCAAAAAGATCTCTAATGCGCTTGATACATTTTGTCATCAATATTTCGCAAAAATGTATGTCTTCAGCTGACGTTTGAAAGTATCAAGACTCAGTTCTGGGTCACGAAGACTGTCTGGCAGCGAATTCCAAGTCGACAGGTCCGCCACAGAAAGGCGCCGACGAACGAAACCGTTCAATCGATAGTGCGGTACGACCAACTTCCGGTGAGTGGCAGAATGCAGATGTTGACGGCCAGTGACTTCTGCTGTGAGTGTAAAACTGTCCATCAAGTACGGCGGAGCAGTTCCATGGAGACATCGATACATGAGCACTGCAAGCTTAAATCGTACTCGATCGGTGACATCAAGCCAGTGGAGCTTGTCATGCATTAATCGCGACAAACCACTGTCATACTTCCGAGTGTCAGTGACGACGCGGGCAGCTGAATTCATCACTCTCTGCAACTTGTCTGTTATGAATCTTGGCAACTCAGCCAGCACAGCGTTACAGTAGTCGACACGAGATGTCACAAATGCTTGCATGAGGGTTTTAGCCGACCCGACATCCAACGACTGCCGGACACAACGAATCTGTCCGAGATGAAAAAAGCAGGTAGCACTGACGGCCGAGACAAGTTTCTCAAGACTCATATCAGACGACATAATAACTCTTAGGATGTGTACATGTCCACTGGGCTCGATGGTGTCAGAGCCAAGCCTGATTGCCGGGCCACGACCATCGAGTTTACTCAGACTGTACTTGGAACCCAACCACAGGAGTTCTGTCTTCTCTGTATTTTGCTTGAGGCGGTGTCTGACATCCAGTGATTGATATCTGTGACACAGTGTTCAAGTTTCCTAACAGCAGTTGGCGTATCATCGCAATGACAACGCTCATTCAACTGCGTATCGTCAGCAAAAGCGTGATAGTTGACGCCGTGCTCATCAGCCTTCTCTTCGAGGTCAGCAGTGTACATGATGAACAACTGCGGGCCGAGTACCGAACCTTGTGGCACAGAGCACATAGTGGCTGTCCCACGATGACACATTGTAATCAGTGGCATTGGTATTACTGTTATTAGTGGACCAATTCTTAACTTCAAAAGTGGCCAGAGCTAATCACAAGTTACACCCGTTACACCTACCTATCCTGCAACATCTAGGCAATCTAAATAATGTGGTGAAGATCTGGCAACAAATACACCAGACTAAACAAACAACAAAAATTATGCTAAATTAATACAGTCCATCTTGCAAAAATGATTGATTCAAAAGTTAATTCCAAACCAGCACTAGAAAAATGTGGCTCAGTGCCAACATATTTTGCAGCCATCCATCTAGGGCTAAAACATGGCACATTTGTTACACCTGTCCTGGGAAATTTTTTGCACCAATTTTAGTTTTTCTATGGCTGTTTGTTTTCAAGTTAGGAGTCCATATGGAAAAGAGGCCAGACAGACGGAAGGTAAAACCACCACCTAGTAAAAAGTAACTAAATAAGTAAGTAAAGAGAATATTTAAAGCGCACAATGTCAGCCAGCGGTCAATTCAGAGGCACTTGGCTAAGTCGCTAGAAGAGAGTGAGTTCTGGACAACTAACCACTGTATGACGGAAAATCATCATCATCAGCAGCTTCGTCATCAGTGATGCTACGAGCTGGTTCAGCAGCAGGGGGCAGCACTGGTTGAGCAGGAGGCTCTGGATGAATGTGATCAGAGGCTTGAGACAACTCCGGTGTGGACGGCAGTGATACATGTTGCTGAGCTATGGACAGAGTAGCTGATGATGATGGTGTAGGCACTGGGGTCAACACTGGTGACCTCTCCTTCACATGTAAATACATGTACACATATCAGCCCCATAATCTTAATCATCACCAACACCGATTTCGCAACGTTTCATACCAATGGAATTCAAAGTCATGTGAAAAAAAAACTCTTCGTTTCTCTTCAACCAAAACTATTTTCTCACTACTGTTTAGTATTAATACTTTCAAAAAAGGTAGGCATCAGATAACTAATACAAAAAAACCTGAGCAGAAGAGCAAAATTCAGGGCAAAGAGCATAAATGTGAATTTGGGTTTGCTATTCCAAAAGTCCGCTATTCCAAATGTCCACTATTTCCACTAAGCCTAACCCCAACCCTAACCCTAACGCTAAACCTAACCTAGCACTTTACTAGTACTAATACTAATCATATTCATATAGCGCCAATATGCGGAGCTACAATCAATCAGGCGGCATTAAACAGAAACGTTTTCAAATGTTTCTTAAAAACAGAGTCTGAGTTGCACCGTGAAACATTTGAGGGAAGACTATTCCAGGTAATGGGTGCAGAGTAAGAAAATGAGCGCCTAGAGAAGTCAGTGATCAGTTTTGGTAGTCAGCAGAGGCAGTGAAGCAAAACATGTAGAGCAGACAGCGACGTGCAGAACCAGACGCTCGTTGAGGTACATCAGGACATTAGCATCAGTACAGCAATCTTGTACAGCACACGTTGGCGTCCTGGAAACCAGTGAAGCTGGCGAAGAAAGGGCTTGGCATCAGACCGACGATTTACTGCAAGTACCACATGAGTTGCGTTGTTCTGTGCTCACTGCAGCTTCTTTATAGTGGACTCTGGAGCTCAGTGCAGTAGCAAATTGCAGTAGTCGAGTCGACTGCTGATTAAACTGCACGCCAACGTCCAAGCCACAGACTCTGACAGGAGATGGCGAACATACTTGATCACCCGAGTGTGTCAGTTAAAAAATTGTAATTAATTAAATTTTGATAAATTTTTAATGATCAATCGACTAATTAATCGTTAATTCTGCAGGCCTAGTTTCAGCATAAAGGAATCTAACCACAACTAACCAGATGTCTGGGTTGCACTGAGGTGACAGTATTGGGCTGAGCTGTGTCTTGTGTGGTGGTCATGTGTTGATGAGCTGTGCGCTCAAGCTCCAATCTCTCTGCAAACATTGCAGATATCTTCTCCGCAAGAACCTCTCGAACCAACGCGCTGACCAATGCACTGTCCACTGGACGCCCAGCGTCAACAAACAGCTGGACTCCGGACTGACCGATCGCATCCACTGCAAGTCAATCACAATCACACAGAAACCTAATGTAGCACTGAAATTTAATACAGACTACAAGTACTCATGTTTAGAAAAATTTAAGGTGCGTACTGCATAGTTCTTCGTGAAAATCCATCGCAAAGCTACTGGTCATCATCTGCTGTATGGGATCACACAGTGTTACACGCTACCCAACAGCATGGGTGAATGGACAGGCAGTACTTGATTCAACTACCCCAAAGGGATAGCAGGCTATCTTGACCTCGATGGTTGTTTATGAACCCAGATGGCTTACCTTTCCGTTTCTGCAGTACAAGTCATCCATCCAAACAGTAACCAGGCCCAGTGTAGAGCAACTACGCTGACTGACACCAGAGCAGTAATCACCACACAGGAATGTGCACGAGACCTTCTGAGCCGAGACCGAGATGAGACTCGAGACCCATGTCTCCAAGACCAAGACAAGACAGAGACATTCAAAATTTTGTCCGAGATGAGACGTTGCAGTTTCCGAGATGCTGGCCGAGACCTTGAAGCTCCCAAGACTCTCAAGAGTCGTTTTCTGTGACGTATGGTAAAATACACTGACAATGAAAAAAAAAATACGAATTAATTAACTTGCACCAAGGCAAGTGCTTTCTATTTATTCTAAGTTTTTGCACTTTATTTTGACAATTATCACTAAATAATTAACAGCTTGCACCATAAAGAATTGCAACTGCAGTGCTGCAGACATGAGCCATTATGTTTATCGCAATTTGCAAGCAACTGAAATTAGTAAACTACAGCTGATTATAGCCTTATACGTCGTCTACATTTGGTTGATAGTATTCATTCTGGCATCACACACTTTATCTTCATCGCGACTAGGTCATTTTATGATGAAAAAAAACTGACATGACATAATGCTGCTTTATGATCAATAAATAAATGAAAGAGTAAAAACACTGTAAACGAATATGTCTAAACCACAAATGTCATGCTGGTTAGTATAGCTCTAACTGCAGCTACAGTATGTATGGCAAACGCCTGCACAAAATGTCTCAACGAGACGCAGTGGCCCGAGACCTGAGACGAGACCTACTGGGCCGAGACCAAGACATATTGCTCCGAGACCGAGACAGATGCATTGGTCCAAGATCAAGATGAGACGGAGACATTGAGAATTTTGTCCAAGATGAGACTGAGACGAGACGTTAGTACGTCTCGAGACCGTCTCGAGACTGAGATGTCTCGACCGAGACCACATCCCTGCCACCACACCAAGCCACTCAGACAGTTGCAGGCTACAAGCACAATAAAATCTTGAATGCTGCAACACCAGCAATTGACGCATTGAAAACCAAGTTTCCTCGGAAGGCGACTGCTTTCTTAGTGCAGTTGAGGTCCGATTATTGTGCTCGGCTCGACTCGTACGCACACCAACTCAGCCATAAAGTTCCTGATACCTGCCCTGGCTGCAACACAACGTCTCTCATCTATTTCAATGCCTGATAAACCCGACCAACCTGACCCTTGTGGACCTCTGGCAGCAACCCAAGGAGGTCACCGAGTTCCTCAACTCCTGATCCCTGAAGAGATACAGATAGAGGACACACCAATATAACAACAACACTAAGCCACCATGACTGCAAGCAATGTTTGTTTTTGTTTCAGCTGGTCAACTTTCAATGCAGTCAGTAACCAATAAGTATCTACAAACATGCATGGATGTGCTTAATAACGTGTATTATGTCTGCACTATATATTTCATATGCAATCTATTTGCATTCTACTGCCAATGATAGGATAAAAACTTACTTATTTACTTTGCGAACTGCTAGGGGTTGAGATTTCTATAAGTCAGAAATCCTCCTATGATGTCTGAACGAACTGCTGAAAGCAACAAAAAATTACAGCATCATAATTTGCTTTAATTAGCACAACCAAGTAAAATACATGGCAAGTCTTTTCAAGCAACTCAGACGCCACTTAGCTTCTTTTTATTTTGCCACAGACCGAATAGTTCACTAGCTCAACACAGACCTATGACATGACTATCCGTGGTCTGCACATCTGAAGCTGATAAAGCTGCATCCGAGGAGACGTGATGCAGTTGATGCACTGATGTCGTGTCTGGATTCAGCTGTGACTGCACCACTGGACTGTTATGCTGTCTGTCATGCATCTCGCAGATGATCCGCGCCATTATCTCCTGCTCCACCCTTCGCATTTACACACATTCCGAAATATACACTCTTAACACCATTCTGATACAAGGCCAGGTGACAGAAAGGACCACAATCAACCACAGCTAACTTCTGCCTTGCAATGACTCATGTGACACTGCTATAATCCTTTGACCTTTTGAACTAAAAATCGGCTCACCAGTTACACTATGCTTGTCGTGGCAAACGTTCTTACCAATTTAAGTTTCATACACTTTTTTGTTCTCGAGTTAAAAGTCTGCATAGAAACAGAACAGAACAGACAGATAGACAGGCAAACACTGTAATGTGACTTATTAAAACAGCTGTACAACTATTATTTTACACCACGTACAATAAACCAACAACAGAACTGTGTAACATAGACCATAAATGTTAAAAACATTAATTCGCAAATAAAAAACATCAAAAAACATGTTTTTTCACTTTTATAAAAAAACATGTAAAAAACATACATAAAAACATTAAACTACATTTGGCAGAAATTAGCACAATAACACGTTAACAAAAACCTACCATTTGTCAAGAGTAAAGACCGACATGTACTCAATGTTATTATGTAACAGTGATTATGATACAGATCGAAAACAGGGCTTAATGAAATTTGCGCACGAGAAATGCATCATATTTGATATGTAATATTGTACGTTTATGTTTTAATAAGAACAAAAACACAACATTAAAAATAAGATAAAAAAAAACATTTTAAAAAAAAACAAAACATTAAAAAAATTAAAAATTATTAAAAAACATGTTTTTTAAACTTTTATTAAAAAAAAACAAAAAAAATGTTTTTTACATCTATGACATAGACAATTACACCAGCAATAATATCAACACTATTTTTATACTATCACCGTGGCACAATTATAGCTGAAGTTCATGTGGTTAACCAGCAGCCACTTATTATCTTTACTCAGCCCAACAGTGGATACTGGTTTTACACAGTGTACAATGCCGAATCAACTTAAGAATGGCAGAAAACCTGTGCAGCTCTACGATGAGATTAACCGAAAAATGCATTAGAATTGCAAGTTTCTGTGTGAGACAGGGCCAGATTTAGGGGGGCCCGGGGGGCCCCGGGCCTCCCACCAACAGGGGGTCTCTCACCAAACCCCTCAATTTTTAAAACCCTGTAATTCGATAGCCAATCCCTTTCTGAAATCCCAAATACGCCACTGGGCCCAGGCCTCCCACCAGGGGCCCCAGGCCTCCCACCAGCTAAATCCGGCCC
>Ga0209367_1005726_pt1 | contig 17194 bp, 7 predicted proteins | sample WorMetLIZISLAND2_FD_187412 | JGI IMG/M metagenome (GOLD analysis project Ga0209367, IMG submission 187412) | Marine gutless worms symbiont microbial communities from Max Planck institute for Marine Microbiology, Germany - Olavius geniculatus... ... | reverse complement strand
TTTAAAAACAAGCAACATTCAATTCTACTAGCTTTAGGCAAAACGAAGATCGCAGTTTCTGGATCAGAACTGTTCACAGAATCAGTTAATATGATTGCCGTGCCACGTTTTTATGAAATGAAATTCAGAAACACGACCCTCAGCGGAAATTTTTTGAACTAACGAAACATTCGAAAACAGATACTGACGTCAATTCCCAGTTTATTTTAGACAAATAAACATAATAAGAGGCAAATTTATTTGGACGTCGTGACGTTTACGTCTTAAAATTTTGGCGTACGGGCTGAAATTTTTGGGCGTATTTACGCCCAAACGTCCGCTATTGAAAACCCTGGTTCATACCCGCATAACAGTCCGAATGGCATTTGACAATTATTTTTGCGACTGCTGAATACCCTAATTGGCAAAAATAACTTCAGGAGATACTTTTTGCCGCAGCTTTTAGAGGCCTACTGGCTATTAAGCAAGTGACGATAGAATATTAGTTACAGTAACCTTAGCCTGTTGTCGCGGCAAGATATATATACAAGTTTAAATTTGTGCACACAATTTGTTGAAAATAATTAACATATGGAATGATAAGATTCATTGCAGTCTGCAATCTGATCATTACCAGTATACGGCAAAAGCGTGAACCGCCTAAAAATCACAAAACTGCATTCAATAAAAACCATTTTTCTTAAAGCACGACAAACACAATAACATTTACACAAGCAAGTTTCACTTGGTTTGTTAACGTCCATAAACAGTAAAGCGACAGTGGTGCTATATCACAGAACAGTGTAACTGTAACTACCAACGAGACGATAACAGCGATCGTAATATTAAAAAACTTGTAGGCCTAATAATGCACGGAGTCATAATTCAAAATAAACTAGAAATTGCTGTTGGAGCTCAAACATGGCTGCGATTGTCGGCGAGATGTAAAACAGTTGTTCATTGTTCAACATTTGTAATGATAATAATTAGAAAGCAGTCATAACCCGCATACCTCCGCCAAGGCAATGTTGTTCGCTAGATGGCAGCACCATCTTCGGTTTTGCAGCGGTTTCCCTTATGCCCCACTGAAAGCAATGGTAACGAAAATTTCAAAGTGATCCAGAATCCAGGATTCCTTCCGGATCACCCCCACTAGTAGCTTTTGCCATTCCCGACATACCCTCAAAATTTCAGAAAGATCCGTCCATAACTTTTTGAGTTATCTTGCTAACAGACAGACAAACAAAGTCTGGCAAAAACATTACCTCCTTGGCGGAGGTAATAATAATTTGACGTAGTGACCTAAGCGTGTTTCGGCTCACGTCACTGTGAGCGCCCAAAATCGAACTTAAAATGCTGTCCTGGAAAAAACGACTCCTTGACGGAAAAAATTAAAACTCTAGTACAAACTAAGAAACAAGTTACACGGATGCAAAAGCCCCTAAAACGATGCCTTGTATGTTTGGTCTCGGCATCGCTGTAGCGATTTTGTCAAAATTTTATCATTTTCCCTTTACTGGTATTGTCCGTCAGCTAAGTTTCACTCGATTCATCCAATTTTCAACAATGCCTCTAAGACGAGACATAATAACAGACGAAAAAAAAACCTGTATGTTTTTGCCAACAATAAATCCACACACAGACGTGTTAAAATCCAACGGTCATATTTTGCATTAATAGCATTAAAATGATGGTTTTGAATGCTGTTAAAAAATTCAGCAACTTTGCAAAGCATTTGAAGGCAAGCTATCAAGCACTTTTAGTCGATTAATGTACTTTTATTGCCACTCAAATATATTTTTGTCATTTAAAACAATTACTTAACAAAATCCAACAAAACTCTTACCTACTAAACATATACATACACAAAAAATACTATTTCCAACAGGACATATGGTAACTCATGGGTCAAATATTGGAATCTATAAATTAAGACACAAAAGGCAGAAAGACACTGACACATGTAAACCTACATCTACACACATTGCACTAAAATGGCACAAAGCACAAAATTACTGATTAAATTTGCATGTAATCCTGTTTTCCACACACAGTGTATGTAAACGCCATCAAAACTGCCTAAAACAAAACTAAAGGCAAGTTTCAGTTTAGTTTAGAACTGATCAGCGTTGTAGTTACTCCCTTAGACGTTACATACCGCCGCAGAACATATAACAAGCGTCTCGTTATAACAGTCCACTAATAGTGGCGAATTTAGCTGTGACACGAAACATACCTTTTTACCCTTTTAAAAAGGAAAAACCGCTATAGCTGGGATTTTTCTCCACACCGGATAATTTTAAAAACACCTATCAGTCAGTACTCGTGGGTTCCTTACTGTCAAACAGACGCCGCCGCACTCAGTGCACGTACGCCGGGTTACGGTACTCGGTCTGATGTCGTGAGTCAGTCGATGTGGAGCTGGTTGGATCGTTGCTCGAAGTCGTCGTCGTCGGAGGCGAGGGCGGGGGTGCAGTCGCTTGAACAGGGGTCGGTAGATCGGCGACGCTATACAACTGAACGACGGCTGTAGGCTCCGTCACGTCGTACTGTTGTAAGGCTAAACATTGAACGTACGACGGGGGCGGCGAGTATTCCTCGTCAACGCGTTCCACCTCTAAGTAGGACGGCGGAGAGACCATCGCCGCTGACGAAGGCGCGGCGACGACGAACGTCGACGAACCTCCGGCAGCACCGACGAAGTCTTGTGACGTCGAGAGGTCGTCTGCCAGTTCTAGACGTCTGGCGGCAGCCGCCGACGCACGCTGCTGATGACGCTTCCGAGACCTACGACACAGTCGAAACATTTTTATTTTGCACGTAATGACAATTATTAGTACTACTTTAGCGCATTAGAGACTTTTTGTAAATGCCCTTTAGGAACGCATTTTCGATTTGGATTTGAAACGCGCAGCTAGGACCAGATTTAGATTCGATTAAGCCCATACGGTAAAAATGTGGAACCCGTCGCATAAATATTTTGTTGAGAAAATAAGTAAGCAACGTTGCGAAGTTCAGATTTTGCTATAAAACGTGCATGAAAAAGGCATGAAAAGAATGTTGTGCAGCACCAAGTGAACTTCTAATGTCACAACTCGCAACACGCCACAAAATAGGACCATAGTCCTCGCTTGTCAGAAAATGCTGCACTGATGTCTGAAATTTTCTGGACTGTGGCTGTGGACCCCCACCTCACTTTTATGGGGCGTCTCATGCTTAACATGATTAAATCTGCCTGCGCAGTGCACGCAGCCAGACCAGGGTATATAGATAGAACAGCCAGACAGCTGTACAGCTGATTGCGCGACTACATGTAGGCCCTATAGACTGACAGGCTGAGTCAGGACGTTCGTGTACACGCTTTTTAATAAACATGTAATTAATGAAACAATTACAATATGCCGTAAACGTCCAGTAGACTACAGAAACTTAAAGTTTTAAACAGAGAATGATTAAAAAAGCAACACTTGAAGGCAGCCTCAAGTGTTGCTGTAGAAAGATAAAAAGATGTACTCAGGGACGTACATGTAAGGATTGACTGGAATTTCTCTCTTCTGGTAGTAATATAATTTAGACTGTGCCCACAGGCCCCATGCACACGAAAATATAGTTAAATATGCATTATGGGTTTCAATGTTTAGTTAAATCTAAAAGCGAGAAAACTAACCTGCAGCGCGTGACGCAACAAACGACGATGACACAGATGCTGATAAAAGCCAGTAAGACGCACACGGCCAGGCTTAGGTATCCAGCCGATATTCTGTGCGGTGGTGGAGATGAATCTTTCTTTGCCGCGCGACAGATCGGCTGACTCCTTGTCGCATGCTCGGCGTTGTCTGACGCAACACAACGGACAAATAGCATTCAATTAACTTGAACTAATGGCACAAACTCTATTTACGTACTAGATACCGCACTGCTTGAGTGGGTAAGCAAGCACGCAGTGCGAGCTTATACCACCCCAGACAGTGCGGTATTGTACTTAAACCACGCCTAGATTGCCCAAGACTACACCGTCGTTTGCTTTACGACGCACTACAGTCACGGAAAATTGAGTGAAAAAAATACCAGTGCAAGCTAAGAGTGGTTTAATTCATAGGAAAATGTGTTGCTAATTTGTTGTACAACATGCTGTACAACAAATCCCGAGTCCACAGCCAAGCCGCAACAATCTGACGCTTCGTGAAACATTACGTTGTGCAGCCAAAAGGCAGAACACACAAAATATGCATAAAATCATATAAAACAACAGCACAAAAGTTGGTACTATATTTCCACAGATTTCCAGGTCGATATTTTTATATATCTGTGACTTTAATATGGACAGTATTCCATATTTATTTAGAACAGCAGACCGTGCAGATCAAGTACCAGACCGTGGCAAGTAGTGTACTGTGTCAGATTTATGTTACTACGAGTATCTTTTGCAAGGAAGAGTAATTTAACTTGATCACAGCAATCAGGTCTAATTAGCGCTGCTGTTTTGTACGGTGTACAAGTAACCTGCGAGTGAGCGCGCACCTGTACAACGGCGTTGTTCGTTGTCATAGTAACAGAGACACTGACACAGCGAACCGTTGACTGCGGTGTTACATTGAGAACATGTTTTCTCACAGCCTTGCCAATCGGCTCGCGCTGTCCAACACAGACCAACATACATTAACTGTAATGTTATCCTGCACCCGGCGACATAATAAAATAACTTTACAATATTTCTGCCTGGCAGGCTTCAAAAAAATCAAAATAGTAATAATATCAAACAGAAACTACCTACAGCAGAGCTGACATATGGTAAAACGTCTACACAAAAAAACATTCGAGTATTTATAATAAAATTTACAGAAAAAAAACGTTTTCAGTGTCCACTTGACTGCGGATTGGCAGTAGTAAGCATAAGTGACTTCTGCTCATTATGCAAACAGCGAGAGACGGAGCGCTAAAGCAAATAGTTAAAAGAATATAATTATACTATAATGTTTTAAATTTAAAAAAAAACTGTCGAAAAAATACGAGAAGTGAAAAAGCAAATAAAACATACCACATCCAAAGTCACGAGGACGACACGCAACTGTTAACACACCGCATTAAAGGTCAGTATTAGAATACAGAAATTAATTGAAGCAATGAAGTACGGTAAAATGGATACAGGGAAATTGTGAATAGATGTGGCCTATTTGGTTATTCCGTGCTAGGCACCAACAGGCACCGACAAAAGAAGCACATGAACCCTTCGTCGAAATAAACAAATTATTGCTGAGTTTATGCTTTTCTCTAAAAACGCAATGTTGCAACCAGCAGCAAATGCCACTGCCCAAAAGTCAGATGGAAAATCATGTCAAGGAAAAAAGAAGCAAACAGTTTTCATATCAAGAAAAGCACAAAAACACAAAACTTCTCAACTGATTCGCTAATAGAGTCTGGTTTTAAGCTCTGTTATATAGGCATAACCACTGATGTGGCTAAGTGCTACAGCTTATGTCTCAATTCGTCATATATCGTAAAGCCACAATTACTTTGCCTGCTACAGCTACTCGAATTGATTTCAGCTCTAATCAATATAATTCTGGCACAAGTAGCCTGAACAGACGACATATATTAGACGGAAAAAAGTAAAACGAAAAGACTAAAAGTTTTTAAGGTCAACAGGTTTTTGTAGCAACAATCTGTTATGAGCACGTAAGTCATATGTGGTGTGCGTTTTACCCATTTATCAGTCACTTCTAAAGTGTTAAGTTGAAACAGGTTGTTGCCGGTGGGAAGAAAATAGAAATATCACAGTGATATTTTGTGCATCTGAGATCGTATGATTAGTGACACCATTAAATGAACAATGGCAATTTTTTTTGAACCAGCACAGAAAATATAAGTAGGCCTACGGCTTCCCGTGACTTTTAGCCGTAGTCGGTAGGCCTATTTGATTCATTGGCCATTCGTTTGCACAACAACCAAGAAATCTGAGCTAATGCACATGAGACGCGCGACGCAGGTTGTCTTGGTTTATCTCCAACAATTTCGACCAAAATTCACTCCTTTTGGCACAATTCACTTTTAAAATGTGCGCCACAGACTAAAACCACAAAAAATTCACTAGAACTAATTTTTAAGGTTCAAGATCGTTAAAGATCATTGACGTGTTGACGGTACATCCAGAAAGCTTGTTAGCAGTGTTTGTTATATGCTAAGCAGCTAGTAGGTACCTATCTTTAACCGTTTCCACGCTAGACGAGTCAATAGCAGTAAAATAACGACTTTCAAAGGGTATCTTTATTTGACACTTCTGTCCGAGCGGAATCTCTTCATGCATCGACACAAAATCTGCCCACAAGAAACTAGAGGCATTAGACTCTCTCACGGTGAACTGGAATCGGTACCAGGTCGTGGCTGACAGACAGGCGGATAGACGGACGAACAGAAATACGACAGCTAATAGCACATAGACATAGCGCGTCGCGTGTAACAAAGCTGAGCTTACTTCGACAGAGTCCGGCGTCGCACCAGAGAGCGTCACTGTCACACTGGGAACACAACGGCGAACTGACGGACTGAGCCTTGCTCATCCCCGTCAGATTCCTACGCAAACCATCACTAACAACGCTCAGTCATCGTCCGAACAGTTCATAGGCCTCACGTACCCGAGATACAATTTGCGCCATGCCGTGCGTTTTTCAGACGCGATTACAGAAACTGTTAAGCAATGATACAGTTACTGCGCGACCGTAATTTTAATCGGACATATTACCGGTTTTAAACATCCGTCCGTCCGTCTCTGTCCGTATTATATGTTTGTCTCCTACCAGCTCCAAACTGAAAAATAGAAAACGTAAAAGCAAAATCGGTATAAATGTTCCTCGGAGTTTGGATAACCGGTGTGCCAGTTTTCTTCTAGAAAGATTAAAGGTCAAAGCATTAAAATCTCTATAAACACGACGCATATTCGCACACTTACGGCTGTCGGACCGCCTACCGCACACTAAACGCGGTGCATTGAGCAGTACGTATAACTAGGCCGACGGCCGCAAACATGTCGGCACAAGGCGTGGCAACAACTCTGCTTGTTTGAGCAGGAATGATTCACAAGATAGTTATGATTAAAAATTGGTTACTGTCTTTGGCAAAAATTAGTTCAATCCGCGTAGTAAAAAAGAGCAAAACTGTAGATTAATACATTGTGACAGAAGCCCGCTTTATTGGAGCCCAATACCCTCACGAGGTTATAGCTTACAGTTCAATGTAATGAGGCCACTCAACCATTTTAACCATCTTTTGCCGAAACCACATCCTTCACCAGCTCTCCTAATTGTATTTATTTAGTATGCTATACCTTGCAGCTGAGGTCACGTCTATTTTTGTAACACGGACGGCGAACGATGCAGCTATACACTGCTGCCAGGTAGACCTGTGTATTGATCTAGCCATTGATTGTGTAAATGAACAGTGTTTAGCACGAACAATAATGGCCCAAGCTCCACTTACGTGGATTTGCTGCACAGCAATCGTCCAGAGTCCACAGCCGATCCACAACAACTGACGTGTCATGACGCACGATGATGACTACAGTCCCTTCCGGTCAAGTCATTATCAAACGGTTACTAATTCAACGGGAGACTGTCTGCGGACAGGTAAACCATTCAAGTATATAACCAACACCAAGGTCAACTCAGTCTTCCATCCCTCAGGGGTAAGTAAATGGAGTACCGGCCTGTCTTGACAAAAGGGTTAAGGCGGGGCGCGTTGCGCGTTCACCTGTGTCGGGTGGCAGCTAACACTGTGTGATCCCATACAGCAGGAGACGCTCCGTAGCTTTGTGATGGATTTCCGATCAAGAGCTATACACGAGCTTAACTTTTTACTTTTACAAACAGACAGAAACTTGCGGATTCACACAGCTTGTTGTCCAATAAGTCCACGACAAGTAAAAAAGGTGGAGTTTGAGCCTTAGCGTGTAATAAACGTGAATAATGGCAAGCAGGTAGGGTTTACCTCGAGTAGGAAAACAGACAGGTGAAAACGTGAAGCGGTGGCGGTGGTGGCTGTCGTGGTACGTTGAAGCAAGGCTCAACGCCGACCGCGCAACCGACGTACATCAGATGTGACGACATTATCTACGCACACAGACAACAGTGCCACAACTGCTGCACACCAACCACTCACGTTTAACCGGTTAATTTCACAGCAGTTACTATAAGATTATGCCATGATTACGCAATGTCTCGAAAGCAGCCTACGGACCATAAACGTTCTTGCAGGTTCCACGGATACTTAACAATGCGGACTGAGCGGAGTCCCGATCAAATGATTCAACAGGTAATCCGACGTTGTGTGGAGCATTATGAAGGCGCATTAAATCATCTGCGCGTCCTTTTTCGGAACATGACAGCCTATAGCTGCCGATGGACTTACGAATGATGACGCAGCTGACGATGCTGCAACGTAGCAGGAATTAGGTCCGCTATTCGTTAGCTGAAGAATGGCAGAGCAGCAGGTGGCAATTAACATCCCACCTAAACTACTAAAATGCGCCATGGATCTCGTCGCTGGTGCCCTTCATGGATCGTTCCGCACGGTCTGCAAGTCGAGTCAGGTGCCCGTGAAATGCAAAGAAAGTGTTGTAATTATTTCTGTACAAAGGTAAAAGCGAATCAAGACATTTCTGATAACTGTGAAACCACAAAATCAAGGTGTCCGCATAAATGAATCACTATCATACCTGCGAGTAGAAGGTGTTGTTGGCGCCTTGGTGATAGATTTTTTGAATTTCGCCGGCGATGTTAGAGCCGCGAGTGTAGCCGGTCAATCCACGCGCGTACTTGGCAGACAGCGACAATCGACCTTTGCGACGTAACTTGCAGCCTGAAGTCAGCTCATCCGCGTGCCTCTCCAGCTCGCCGTCCCAACTCTATTAATTGCGCAAAGCCTCGCATTATTTAAAGTCAGGAATAAAGGTTAGTTTTAACTAGAAATTTGAGGCAAAACCCAACGTGAGTTTGCTCGGCGCCTTAAGTTCGATTGGGGGGACAAATTTTGGTGGTTAAAATTTCTCTCATAGCAAAGTCATGTGGCATACGCAAAGCGTGCAGTATTGACATTTTTTGTTTGGTTAACATCTGCGCCCCGTTTGCACGATCAAGCAAACATCGAGCAGACGTTGAGTAAACTTCAAGCAAACATCGAGCAAATATGAAGCATGCATAAAGCATAGTCTGCACGAAGCAAACATCAAGCAAACATCGAGCTGCCTCGTCCAGCTAACATATGTTAGCTGGACGAACCAGCTCGTCGAGCCAGCTTCATCGTGTAAACGGGGTATAATACCTTCATCATTTTGTCCGACGCGGAATGAATCGTAGTTTATGATGCTTTTTACCGCTTATCGATATATCCACGAATTCCAGAAATATTCACGGTCAAAGTCTGAAGTTGATAGGCCCTATGCATAAAAATACCGGTTTAAAGTTGCAAAGAAAAGGAAAAAGTAGGCTAGCGCACCGTATAGTACATATCTGAAGCGCCGAGAGATCGTCTCAGACGATTCAGCGTCTCGATGACGGCCTGTCGGTCGAAGTCAGTCAGGAAGCGTCGTTCTTCACCATGTGGTGGCAATGGCGGCGGCCGTGGAGGATGCCGAGGACGTCCAGCAGACCGCGCCACGTCGCTGTGTCTGCTGCTGCTGTCGGCGTCGCCGCCGTGAGCGCTTGGAACGATTTCGTGCCACTCGGTCGACGTCGAAACAACGCACACAGCCACGGTCAGCGTGAACAAGACTGACGCATCGTTACACGACCCCATCTTCTTTGTGAAACTGCTAGAATACAGTCGGCTATTCAATTAGGTCTACCTGTCATACGACGTTGCTCGGTCAGCCTACCGAAACAATTCGAGTCGACAGCAATTAAGCACAAAGTACGCCTAAAAATCACCCGTCTGATCGTCGATAATAGCGACACAGAATACCTGACAACGAAACGTTACGGGGACTGCCAGGACTAATGATATGCTGCGACGTAAAGTGAACAGTGTGATGTGTGGTACACAGGCCTACCTGTAGCTTACTACGCATGCTTCTCGCCGCATGCACTGTTTGTTTAAGCCATAACCACACCTGCAACTCCCCGTCATGGTGCACAGTGATCAGGTCAAATTAAACCATTTCTCTCAATAGGTAGGCTATGTAGCTTATGTTGTAATGAAAACTAAAATACCAAGTCGTAGACAATTACTGCTATAAAATTATTTCTAAAAAAACAAATGCATATTACAGTGTACAACTGTACATCATTCCGTCGCAGGCAAACATGCAGCTGGTCTTCGTTTATTTTATTTTTTCAAAGTTAGGAAATTTGAACTAACCCAACACTTCTTATAGTTTTTACGAGCTAAACAGCGGTTTCGTGTTTGAGCAGCATTTCCAATTTGCCTACACCGTTGATTTTTTTTTCGGCGACGAAACCGAATGATGAAACACCTTAGCAAACGAGCAATGCATCGAATGCATGTGTGTGTGACGCACGTGAGCTTCCGTCTATAGCTTACAATGGACGGACGCGCTCTGCTGACTGCAGGCGGAGGCCAACCGACGACTGGTGAGTGAGTGTGACGTAGTGTAGTGTAGTGACTGTACCAGGCGGCGACGGCACGGATGTCTCCTCGCCAATCACGCACAACACTACTGTGTAGCCACTTTGCATCAGTGATTGCTATAGGCCTAAATGTCGTTAAAAAAGTAAAACGACTCGTGCCATAAACTAGGCCTATATAAAAGCGCGCGATGGCGGGTAAAAAAATTAACAATAAGGAACGAAAGTAATTTCGTGAGAGGCGAAATCGCTGATCAGTGGCGCCGCTGGTAAATGACAAGTAAGTAAATGCGTTTCAGCTGGGATTCCAACCCCGAATCTCCCCTTTTCATGGGGTTCTCTTCTGGGATCAGGGACCCGATCTAAACACAATCTGATTTGGACCACGCAAGTGCAGTCTACATGCCAAAATTGTCACTAAAACCCGTCGAACGTTTTAAACAGTGTACCACTTAACAGGCAAACGACAGATCGGCAAGGTTAACCCTAACGATTAGGCCTATTTACAATGACGATTCTCCTTTCAAGCCCTTGCAACGCTAATCTGTTTTTGAAAGCGTGAATTTGCCGAAGCAACAACAGGTCTACTGTAGGCCTAATAAAATAATTACAGGCATGCAAATTAACACCAACTTGGTTCAAAGTGCCTCAACAAAATATTTCACATGCTCACCGCCTCATAGCGTTTAGTTTCATTTGTTAATCGTGTAAGTAAGTACAATGTAAATTTATACAGCAGATATTGTTAAATTAACGTCTATTACGCTTAGTTTGCATGTTATACGGGCCTAGACTAAGCTTGATAAACCTACTCGTCATTTTAAAGCACGCGTTAAATACTCACGGTTGATTTGGTAAAGTTTAGACTCATTGCTCATTGCCCCCCCTCTCGCCACGACACATGTCACATCAGCCTACATAATGTGCACCGAGTTTATTGTTGATACTGTTTGTGACTAATGTTTACGTGGTCAAATGTCAAACAAATAGGTTATGGGTCAGTACGTGTTAGTAGGCCTATGGGTCGGTCACTGCCATGTACGTTTGATAATGTGCATTAAACTATTACTTACTTACATTTCTGATGTACATATTCCTTTTCTGTTATCATTAACTGTTCTGTTTTTTCGTTATTTTCTTCATTTTCAAAGTAAGCAGCAAACAGAGACAGATAGCTTCGTAGCAGGAGGGTTACAAAATGACACTGACTTCAGCAAAACATTTTACAATCATTTATTATGTCGCACATTCCTACCATACATTCAGATGCATATGACTGTCACAAATATACACGGTGTTTCATTAAAAAGGCACCCTTTTTCTTTCTTTTATAACTCAGTCGAATGGTGATCAATTTAGGCCTACATAAACTTTTTACCAGTTATAGGTGAAGAAATAATTCAAAATATTTCAACAAAATTTGGCTGTTGGTTAAACATTCTTTGCTAGTTGTGATGTAACACTGACGTCATAACGTATCGTGAGTACAAGCTTACTTGTCTCAACTGGTGCTGACAGTTACCACCCTACCTCGATGGTGAACTTTATCTGGTTTACTGATGAAAAATGTTTATCGTATCAATAGTAAGCAACATGGGAGCATGAAATCAGGCATCATGCAATCCAAAAACTCAACCATCTCGCAAGCAGAGTGTGCTGGTACACTGTCTTGCTGGAAGGTGTAAAATTCAAGCTATCCGCATAGGTGTGCAAAAGTGATCGTTTTGGGCGTTTTTTGTGGTTGCAATGGTAAAACTTCGACAGTTTGTCATCAGTGAAGCAGATTAAGTCCACCATCGAAGCAGAGTAGCTATTCGGCAAGTCTGTCAGCACCAGTTGTAAAACGCCAGTTGGTACTCGCGACACATTATGACATCAGAATTACATCACGACTAGCAAAGAATATTTAATAAACAGCCATATTTTGTCAAAATATTTTGAATTAGTATTTCTTCAGCTACATCTGGTAAAAATTTTGTGTAAACTGATCATCATTTGAGTGAATTAAGAAATTTATGAAACACCGTGTATATCAAGCACAATGTACTATGCAACCAGTTTCAATAATACCTTAACATTTACTGCCACTCCTAGACGTCTACCTTAGCCAGCTCACTTGCGGCAACTTGCCAACAACTTTGCTTTTTTCTTTGCTAACAAAATATACAAACTTCGTTTCTCACTGATCAACAATTCTGCTCCAATTTCTCCACATTTACCTTACCTTCTCGGCTTTTCCTCCAATTCCACTCACGCCCGCTATGGAATCTGAAATATACAAAATCCTGCACCTTCCAAACTGATTTTGAGTATCACTGCACTGTTGGAATGTTCCCTGCTTGCTTTTTTTGCTTCAGTCAGAATTTTTCTCCTTTTAATTCTCAATATTCCTACTTTTATCATTTTTTTAATTCTCAGCCGCTGTCTCATCCAGAGCCTCAATGTTTCTTGATTTAAAAAATTCTTTTTACGTTTTTCTTAAATCACATAGCAGCACTTGTTATTTGTTACTTCTCTTACCTCAGCAACGTTAAAAACAGTTTCAGTTTTTAGTTTACATTTTTTTTAGTTTCTGCACCTACAATTCAAATTTTGTTTAACATAATGGCACTACAAATGTTGTTTACTTAATTACTCACTTACCTAGATTAAGCTGGCAGTTTACAAGAAAACATGTATCACATTGCACAAAAAACAATAACTTAACCTCAAAAATAGCATACAGCACAAAACTGCTTCATTATAGGCCTAATATATACAAAGTCATCAAGCACCAAAAATAACGAATATGCAGTGAAAAAAATAAAATCTCCATCCAGCAGACTATACAGTGTACACAGAACAAATCAAAATCATTAAACCTGATGGCCACAAATACCAAGAAAGACTAATTGCAACGCAAGGAAAGTTAAGCAGAAAGCATCAGTTGCCTCTGGCAGCGCCAATGATTGTCAGAGTAAACAGGAAAATGTTGACAATGTCGAGGTAAAGGTTCAGCGCCGCAAAGATATACTCCTCAGGTGACAGCGAATACTTGTGACGGCCTCCGACCATAAGCTGAGTGTCCACAACCAAATACTGCACAACAGCAGCACACACGACTATCCTATGTTTACCCTGTTCTGACAACATATGCGGCCATCCGCCTTGCTATACATACTCGCATGCTGCACTCCGCAGCCCTATCTCTGAACATGACCTCTGTATCAAAAATGGCAACAATTACTCTGGCCATTAGAAATGTTTACACCAATTTTCCTCCTTTACTCCTTTTTGTTTTCAAGTTAGTAGCCCATACAAAACAAACAGGTGGAGAGACAGACACAGCTGGTGGCATAGCATAGTGGTTAGAACGTCGGTCCTGGCCGGCGAACTTACCCTATCCTGCGCTAGACTGATGAATGGCTGTTTGACCACTTTGTGGGTAAAACGCCTGCTATCTGTCAACCAACAAGGCCAACTCAGCCTGCCATCCCTCCGGGGTCGGTTAAATGAGTAGTAACCCATTTATATATGGGTTACAAAACGTGGGGACCTTAGTACAGCTGACTAGGGCTGCCTGGCCGGGTCGCTGCGCCAGCCTGTGTCTGCACGCTGCACGTGGTGGCTGTGCGGCTGGCGGCTCTCGTCAGTGACGAAAAGCGCATTACAGGCGTGTATGCGATGATGTGCTAAACAAATGGAAACCTTTACCCCTACTTTTTTTACAAATGGAGGGGCAAGACCCGTAACACAGCCTATTAAAATGGCAGCACAATAATATTATGTCAGTCAATTCTTGGCTACTTCGACAATATTATGCTCTAATGCAAAAAAACGACGTTCCATGCGGCTTAGAAACTTTCATTTCTATATGGCTGACAATAATGACACGCAACTCTTGGCTAATATTCGAATCTGTTGTACTTTGTGATTCTGCAACAGTGATGACACGTGGCAATGGTATGTGGCTCACAAAAAATGCTGCTCCAGTAATTACCGAGAGTTTACCTCGGAGACTTGGGCTAACCTGTTCAATAACGAAAATCTGAGTAGTGCTGGTAGCAACAGTTACCATACTTGCAGCAGCAGTACACGTGTACACTAAACAACAGACGGAAGTGTGCCTTACGTACGTAAAGGCTAAAATCATGTTAACAGGTCTATAGCGCAGCAACCATTTCATTTGATTTTCCACGACATTTCATTCCCCGAAAATCTGACTTTTAAATACCAAGACTTTTGAGAATCTGTGTGCACCCTGAATATTCCAAAGATGAAAGAGGAACGGATCAAATAAGTCCAACACTCAGTATCATAAACCTGTGAACAGGTTGTGCAAAATATACCTTATGAGATAAAGTGGCTACATTATGCAACAACAGTTGAAATAAGCAGTAAAACTCAGCAAACCAGTATAATCTATAATCTGCAACAAAACGTACCATAGAGAATACCAGAGCACCAAGCGAAGCATAGACAAGACTCAGAATCTGAAAAAAACATGTACGTGTATCATTCAACAAGTAAGTAAGCGAAATGTAGATATGTGTATGCATTTTAAACAAGAAATTTGAGCTAATGCTAACGAGATGCGCGAAAGCCTATAGCAGTTCCGGTTCAGTAGTTTAGCTAAAAATTGGGATGTTCACACTAAGTTAATATACAAATACCAAATTCTCTATCTGAATCGCATAACGATAGTTTTGTGGCGCCACCTTGTGAATGATATAAACTTGTGTCGCAGCCTGAAATCGCTAAAAAATCCATAAAACCCTTATTTTGGCGTTCAAGGTCATTCAAGGTCACTAAATTCGGCGCCAATCGAGAGCCAGTGTATGACTTCCTAATAGTGATTAATAGTAACCTAGGCCCTATTTCGCACCGTTACTGAGATACAGCGACTTATTGGCCCCAAATCGCAAATTTTGCCTACCCCCTCTCATTTAGCATCCTCGTTCGGGGTGACCCCCTTCAAATTAATGGAAAAGCTTTACGGTTCCTAAAACTAGAGTCTTCCAGGCAGCCAATGGTAAAGATTTGGTAATCCTAGCTTGCACCATTTTTGACTGATCCACCCGTGTGACAGACGGACAGTAGCTGCTTTCGCACGTAACAACATCCAATATGCTTGTCACACTAGTACAGGCTAAACAGAATTGTCTTCAGAAATTGTCTAAAACTGTAAAAGCTGCACTACATGTAGTGACCGTACAATACATGCTCTGTATTACTTAAAAATGGTATTATGCACTGTAACTATGCGATTATCGTCACCAAGTCACCATTACACGTCATCTATTTTTTTGTTCTTTTGGTTAAATAACTTGAATGGTTTACTAGATAATACTCAAAAATTATATAATTACTAAACCTAAACATTCACCCATTTATCAATAAGCAGTCACAATCACAAGCTAAGCATTAAACAAAAAACAGGGTGTGCAAAGTTAGGAAAATATGTAACTGCAAACAGGCCAGAGAATCATTCACCCGGCTACGTAGAATTGCACAGAGCAGGCCAAACATTATGAGGACGATCAGGAAAACAAGAAGTCCTCCCGTAAACACTGTGAAGTCCCACTACAACAACAATTACTACAACAGTGCAGAAAATTATGACACTATTTTGACTTCATTGTTGTTGCAATCCGACCAGGGATTAAAGCATCAGCAATATATTACGGTAGTTCATTATAAATCATAAACTGTGTTTGTGTAACCTGCAGTTTCAGACAACCATCATTTGCACCCCTGTCATAAAAACTTTGTCAATTTCAGAAGCTAGATTTTTCAGTGTATTGACCACATTATCATTAAGTCCAAACATCCTATTAAAGCATATCTTGTCAAACTACTGACAAAGCACTAAAAGTGGCATCTTGTTCTACAGCAACGTAATCCTCAACTATACTGTACTGCCCTCATAATCTTACTGGCAGTTAAAGCTACAGGGTGGGCCAAAAAAGTAAGCTATTGCACTTTGGCCATATCTTCGCTAAATATTGATCAATTTTCACAGTTTTTTCACTAATGGACTCTGCAAGAAATATGCTACTCAGCGGCATACACACTACACTTATTATGTTGCTACACTACCTTGTAAAATATAAATATTCAAAAACATACAATATCACAGACGAACAGAAGGTCTAATAATATATTTTTGAAGTAATTAACTTAAATGTTAAAATATGAGTGTCAAAAACATTGGAGAACATATTAAACATTTTGTTGCAAATAATTTAAATGATTTTACTGTGCAGTGATTTACAATGTACACTAATGCTGGCTGATGGCTGCAATCTTGCTCAGTTAACTGCATGAGCATACAGAGCAATTTTTTCATTTGTGCGGCCCTACAAGCTGTTCACTATTTTTTGTCTGTCCAATGCAATGCATAGCATTGGACAGAGTATAAAATCACCTGTGTCTGTGCACGTGTGCGTGCGTGCGTGCGTGCGTGCATCCTACATTTCTTAAGCTATCTTCCTTCCACCTTCCCTTTCTCTTCTCCTTCCCCTTTTCCTTCTCCTTCCCTTTCCCCTTCTCCATTTTCCTTCTCCTTTCCCTTCCCTTCTCCATCCCCTTCCTCTTGCCTTTTCCTCTTCTCCTTTTTCCTTTCCCTTCCCCTTTCCCTTCTGCTTCCTCTTCTCTTTACC
>Ga0209367_1005725_pt1 | contig 17194 bp, 13 predicted proteins | sample WorMetLIZISLAND2_FD_187412 | JGI IMG/M metagenome (GOLD analysis project Ga0209367, IMG submission 187412) | Marine gutless worms symbiont microbial communities from Max Planck institute for Marine Microbiology, Germany - Olavius geniculatus... ... | reverse complement strand
GCTGGAGAGAGATTAAGTTATACAGGTAAGGAGGTTGAGCAGTATAGAGAAGTTTAAAGGTAAGAGAGAGAATTTTATATTCAATACGTTCATTTATTTTGAGCCAGTGAAGAGATTTAAGAATAGCAGTGGTATGACTAAATTTAGGAGCTCTGACGACAGCACGAGCAAGGAAGTTTTGGATGTGTTTGGGGACATGTTTAATGTCATTTTTTTGTTATGCATCGTTGACTACGTTCAAAAACTATTGTCGTATCAAAGTCAATTAAGAATATTTTGAACGGAGATTAGACGGCGCATACATATGCGACAAAAGTAAACAAAACTAAAACAAAACCTAAAAACTTACAAGTTAAGGCTGAGTTCCACTTTGCAGTTTTTCGAAACATTCTCACACATGCAGGCATCAGTGTTATACGTTTCAATTTTTAGCTTTACTGCGTTCGTAACTTCGTGCACAATTTTGTTTTGTTTTGTTTTTTTTTATAATTTTTATCGCACGCATACGAGTCGGCTTACTTTCGCGCAATTTTAATGTGACGGCCAAACTTCTGGTTGTAAAGCTTAAACTCCACTACTTCTATTGGTTGCCGATTTGTTGGCAACAAGTCGTATAACGATCTGATTAAAGGTCAATTTCCATTTGGTTTGACCTGACCTGATATCAGGCTAACTAGTTGAAAACTACTTGGTGACTCGGGTTTCTAACTAGTTTACAACATGTTCCCAACTTTTTGGCGTTATCAACAAGTTGTCAACTAATTTGGCTTTATCACGACATGTCGTGATAAAGTCTCCAACTAGTTGGCAACTTGTTGCCAACTTTTGGACGTGGTCGGGTCAGGTGAGGCCAAATAGAAATTGGCTTTAACTTTTGGGCATGTCAGAATGTTATGAATTTGTTGCACAACACTACTCGTCGTGTATTTGCTGCAGCCTTTTGACTTGTACCGCCGCATGTTTGTACAACAAGTCTACAACTAATCGGATAAAGTTAAGTTTGAACTTGATCAGTCGGCTAACGTGGGCGTTGAGACTAGGGTAGAGTCAGATACTGGGACGTCGTTAGCGCGTCTTGGCTGCAAAAATTTGCTCGAAATCGATCTAGATAATTCGATCTGGTCCCGCGGGACACGCGTTTCACACACCGAGTTCAACGCCCTAGCTTCTGCACAGTGGTCGACGGTCGTCGCTTTTTAACTTCAGCGCGGCGGCTCACCTAATCCGGTTCAGATGTTTTAAGGTCGGATTCTGTCGCCGATGAGGCAGGCGACTGGACATGAAGCAGCGTCATTGCTATGCATAGCGTGCGGACAGCGTGGACATCACGCCAGCTGCCAGCCGGGCAGACAGCGCAAAGCCCGTGGCGCCGCCGGTGTAGCGTCTTTTAGTCGGATTTACAGAAGGCATTCGACTGACGCTATGAGGATGCGCTGCGAGCCGGCGACAGGTTGCTGATATTTCATGACCGAAAGTCACTGATGCTGAGTCGCTTGTCACAGCACGTATTGCTCAGCTATCAGTTGCACTAACCACCAAGAAGCCGCGAGTCGCGATAGGCATGACGACGCATTGTCGAACTTATCGACGCTGGCTGTCGTGTTGGCTGATTCTTCACGCATCACTGGCCACAGCGAGTGACGAGGTGGATTGTAGAGCGGCGGTGAGGAGTGGATATGTGTCCGGCGACACAGTTCCAGACACGTGCACCGTACAACTTACACTCAACGACACCGAGAACGACATCATCGACTCTCTCAGAGCCGAGTGCCACGACTTTCCGCTAAAATGCCGTCTTCGTGAGTACATTATTGTATACACAATACGGTGTAGATCAGACTGGCAACGAAATAAGTCCACTCCAGGGCTAAGTCGGATTGTATCGGCTCCGGTCCAGATTTAATAGAGTTGGGTCCGATCCACCGCGTTAGACAAAACAACAGTTTCTGCGTGTTACGGTAATACAATTTAAATATAATTATTCTCGCTGAGCTTTTGTCAGTAGCCAGTGCAGGCCAGGATTTTTGGTGCGTTTGTTTACAATGTTGATTACATCGATAGGCCACCCACGTCGCGTTTTTCTGAATATTGACAGTTCGCTTTAGTTCGCAATCAAGCCTGGACGCAATTTGATAGTCTACTTTTGTATCGGATCCAATTTGATTAAATAAACCATGATCGTTGTAAGTGTTGCAGATAATTGGATTAAAAGAACAAAATGCAGTTATTTTGTGATGTAAACAAAATTACAGGTAAGAAACTATAAATAGATTCTACAGAACGAGTTTACAGTCTCACTGACGCTTTAAACCTTTTGCGTCGAACTTTTACCCATTCACATTTTTTCAGTTATCATTGATCCCCAATAGATTTAGGCAGACACAACTCAAGAAGTGAATAGTCAGAAAACGCACAAAATTTTTCGCTTAATTGAATGACTTGTCGAGAGATTCGTTTTATTTTTGCAACGTTTTTGCCACATTTTTCAGCGTGAAACATTTTATTTCGTTTGAAGACATGGTTATACGTGCAAAGTAAAACGCTCCGGTCTGCTGTGTTGCATGGTGTGAACTGGAAAAACTGGCAGTTTGAAAACTGCCAATTTAGTCAGACACGTAAACTACAAGAACTAAACAAATGTGAAACAAAACTAAAATGAAAAAAAACTTGAAAATAAAAGCACTGTTATTTAAAACATTAAAAATAAATTTAGACACAGACTGTTATGGAAAGGGAGATTATTTAAATAAAAATAAAGAAAGAAAGAAAAATGCGATAACTGTAACTTGAAAAAGCTGAGACGAAAAACAACCATACTAAAGTCCAGATATTGGTGAGATCAGTCCTAATGGGTGCCAGATGTCTATGAAGGGTAAGATGTGAGAAAAAAAGTTTTGAGATTGGAAAGGAAAAACAATGGGTGATTGATGACAACAGTGTTGATGATGCCACGAGTGAAGTGAGATGATGATGGAAGAATGATAAATCAAGAAGGAGCAAATCAAGAGATGGCTGACGAAGTAAATGAAATAGTTGATATCGAAGGTGAGGTGATGCGCAGCAAAAAACGACTAAATTTTTAAGAAGAAGCGTGTAGGTTGGCAAACAAGAGTGACGACAGATGACATAGGAACACGTTTTGCAATATTCAGCGCAGTTCTTATTTTGCAAGTAATTACGTTCAATATAATTATGCACTTTGGCAGTTTTGGCGAAGTAGGGGTAACCAATAATTTTCAGTTTAAAAGTTCACAGGTCATGCGGACGGCGCACAATATGTCGGCATTCAGCCGGCGTTTTTAAAAAATGTAACACGCACGTTTTGCTAATTTAATGCAATACTTCTCCAACGCGTTTCTAATTTACGCAATTGTGACAGAGGTGTTCTACGCTTGCATTGTTTTCTGGTGCAAGAAATACGCAACTTTCGGTAGGTGGGCCACTGGGTAAGCCGACACTTTGCACAAGGCAATATTCTGCTTGAACGGCAAAGAATGGAAATGTCAAATGTTAATTGCAGACGTTGTCCCCGGTTTTTATGCGCCAGTGACAATTAATTCTTTGGTTACGGCTCGCTGTGAACGTTGTTCTGGCTCATTTGACGGCCAATGACCCTATGTTAGTTGTACCGTTTATCCGTCGTCAGCCGTCATTTATGTCGCATAACCTGACTATTACAACACGACGCTATCGTAAAACAACTTCCAATATGATGGCGGTTTAGTGCAGTGCGAACTCAATCTATTTTTCGAACATTGTGTGTCGCATCAGTGAGGTTACTCGACGTTGAGCCCGGTTAGTACTGAGATTGGCGCGACCATTTGCCGTTACACCATTTTGGTATTCAGCCAATGCTTTTCAAGCAAACTCAACCTGGCCATCCATCTGTCCGTGGACTAAATGAGTAAAATATTGGAGATGGTTACAACCACAGCCAAAAAAGAAACGGCGAGTTCTGGGTAACAGAAACAGTGAAACCGGAGCTAAACCTAACGTTGAATCTTAATTTGCGACCAGAATTTTGGTTTGGTTTCGTGTCATCCAAAGACATGTGATGTGACATTTCTCTACGTTTGACCGTCTGCATGTCTGTCTGAGTGAATTGTGCCGAAACGGCGCAATAAAACGGCATCAGTATTGAGCCATTCTGCCACGTATTCGTAGTAGCCTGACATATTTTAGGAACCATTTCATGCAAGTTACCTGCAGTTTGTCAGAAATTGAACATCAAAAAAATTATTAAAATTAGCTCATAGCTGAAAAAAACATTTTAAAATAAAAATAAGCCAATTTTTACCAGACGCACTGTATGCAGTAGGGTAAGCTGCAATAACTTTGTCTAATGAATATTGGCGACTTCGTAAAACTAATGCATAATTTGTGGAGACTTTTTACCGCTTAGACCACTTTTATTTATTTCGCTAATAAATTACTGTGGCGATATCCACGAACTAGCCACGGAAGGTCGATGGCGACCAAAACATTTGTACAGCTACGCACATTTCTGCTTGTAAACCACGCTCGGTCTTGAAGCCGTGTGCCATTTTTCTGTAACAAAATTTGCAGTAGTTTTGGAAGATTTCTAACGCAAATATTTTGATATTTCGATTTTTGTTTTCTTTGCAGACGTAAACTAAAAAAACGTAAAATAAAAAAAACTGAACGTTTTTACAGCACTTTTATTTTCTACGTAACTGTGGCTGCCTAACTGTAACGTACGGACAGAAGGACGTACGGATATGATTGCGGTAGGCCTGCGTGGGCGCGTGTAAAACACACTTAGGACTAATGTCACGGTGGTTATTCATAACTGGCTATCCCACGTCGCGACGTATGAACCTGTAAACGCCATTGTGTTTTTTGTTAGACAATGAACACTGCGAAGCTGGCGTGACCGGAAATTATCCCGATGGAGATATTAGGCCTAGCGTCCAAGTTCAATGGCCGGCGACGCGTGTGGGCTGGCGACGAATCGTAAGTTGTGCTTACGCGTCTTACGCTCACAGGGACTGTACGTTCTCGTCAACTGACCAGATGCCAAGGTGGAGTCACCCAAATGTCAGCGCTTGTTCTGATTTTTCTTTCAGTCGGGGCGTTGACCGGCTTGCCACTTTTACGGTAAATGATCTATAATCTGCCATTTTCTTTCAAAGTGAGTAAGCTTAAGTAATCACAATGTTAACGTTAACACATGTTAATGATCACATGTTAATCACATGTTAATGTTAACGGAAACATTCTGAATCTGGGGCGCCAAGGGCGGGTGAATTACTAAGATAACGTAAAAGCTAAGTTGTAATTGCAAAAACGTGTTCAGTTGATTGGCGATGACGATAACAGCATAAAGTAGTCCATATTATACAAAGATGTAAACGAAACCGCGAGGAACTAACTACGAAGCAGTCTTTTGATTTAAAGGCACACGTTCCGTTCGTGGTTCTGCTTATACGGTATTATGAGTTATGATTGTCGTACGGTAATCTTTGTAAATCAGCTTGAGAAATTACCGATAAAAACTAGATTTTATAAGTGGCGGAGCTGATAAAACTTAAGCGTGCACTCGAAAATTTAAAAAAAATGTTTATACCATTTTTTAAAAATTAAACTTCAGAACACGATAGATGGACAGAAAGACAGAGTTTTTATCGCAGTAGGCGTTCGTCCGAGTTTGCGGCAGCCCATACTCAGTGATTGGTTGTCTGTCGTTGGTCGTTACAGTTTTCCGAGGAAGCGCGAAACCTGAGCACGCAAATGTTGTGCCGTCATGTGGCGCAGTCGCTGGACAGTCTGCTGAAGACGCGGTCAAAGTTCATCGACGATGCACTCTATCAGCTTGACTTACGTCAGCTGTTGACGATCTCTGAGCATTGGACGCTCGTTTGTCTGACGGATGAACAGCGAGCACTGGCGATGACGTCACTCAACAACGATCTACTCAGTCTCTGGACCATCAACGACATGCTACTTAACAGCTCACTGACTTTTGTGCAGTCGCAAGAAATTTTCAGGTACAGCAACGGTCAAAATTGTCTATCCTAGCAGCATATTAAACTTCAGAATTATTACACTGACTTCAAATGGAAGGTCACTATTTCAGTGAGCGACTGCGTGGTAAAAATGCTGGCATTTCTTTTTCATCGTTTGTGTTGAAGCAGATAAATTATTACTGTTGCCATTTAAAAATCCGGTAGGCCTATATTTATTTACCGCATTGACAAACACGCATTATGAACCGATAAGCACAGGCTGTAATGACTAATGTAATTCAATTCACGTCAAACATCACACGTCGATATCCGTACATCCGTATTTAGAACCGCTAATACGAGTATCACTCGATAACAACATGTTGCACAGTTGCATTAGCTATGCCATTTTCGCTGTGTGCTCGCAAGCTAAAGTAGATTCTAAGTAAATTGAGGTAAAATGGCAAAATGCTATCGGTTTCAGTACGTGAAATAATTATTACTGATATCTTTTGTCAAAAATTGGCGCAACGCCGTAAATCCCTTCGGCCCACAGTTTGAATAATTTATGACCGTATATACATATAATGTATCATTTTTGATACGGGATGCAAAATGTTTTGCTGCGTCGTGTGTAGATTTTTGCCGCATATGGTGATGATGTTTCCATACTCCGGGCATTTCCCCGCAGAGTTTAATTTCTCCGGATCAAACACTTTTGCCCAGTCTTCGGATGCTGTTGTCAACAGCTTTTACATCTCACACTCCTCTGTCAACAACAGGACGTTTGCCTCGCTGCACGTCAAACTCGACTCACCAGGTTTTAGCTCTACTCAGTTTACTACTCAGTGTTAGACTCATTTGATGAGCTGAACCTTAAGTTTATTCCAGTGATGAGTATCAAACTGCTACGGTCAGTTGGTGAGACAGTGGTGTCGTTTTAGTAAATCATTTAGGGGTCTCAGTAACGTATTGTACTTGCAGCAGTAACAATATTTCAAAGGTACGATTTACGGGAAAAAATTAAAATCATAAGACCTTGGGGGATCCGTATACCCTCACCGACCTTTTCCCTTTAATGATGCCCTTGTGATGAGAAGTCCAGAACAAGCATCAGACTACACTCATTTCGCAATGATACTGTTTTGTAAGTTTCTGCTGCAATCGTGCGTCATAACTCATTAAGCAAACAACGGTGTAGTTTATGCAATCTGAGCCCGGTTCATGTAGCCTACGGTACAACACTTTCTAAAGTGGTGTAAGCTCGTACTGCTAACTAGTACAAAACTGCTCGAAATGAACACTATCCGGTTGATCACAGTGTATTGTAGGTCTGTGGTCAATTGCGGCCACAAGAAAGCTGGGATTTAATAACACCTGTGCACTCTGATTACAGGATCTAGGCCGTTCGTTTGTCACTCAAGTCACAGCGGTGCTAATCTGTAACTATCTTACCTGATGCAGTCTTACACTCTTACTGCACGGTACTTCGAAGTGTTTAGTCACGTAGGCCTAAGAAATGTATGCACAGACCGGATTTCCATTAAGATTAACCACGCGCTGTTAAAGTTAAAGCTTGGCTGCTCTGGCACGAGCTTTCCACGCACACAAAACCAGTCGCGTAAAACTGGTGCTTTTTAAATTTATCGGATTCGGTTGTCAGGTGAGAAAGGTTAAACACTTTGACGACACATTTCGCTACCAGCCGGAGCTATAACGTCTTAAGGCCGAGCAGTAAACAGACTTGGACCAGGAAACTGGCGGCTCTCTGCGAGCCATTTTCACAAATGTGAAGTGACTGCTGCGAAATCTGGACCGTGTATATATGGCCTGGGTCAAGGAACTTGCCTATGTAGGCCAATAGCTGATGTGAGCCGTAGGTGAACCAGAGGCTCAATATTGACGGTACAAACCAATTTTTTCGTCCACAAAAATCAGCAAGTAAGTGTCTAAGTAAGTAAATAAGTAAAATGTTACTTTAATTGCCTTAAAATAAGTTTCGTTAGGTAAGCGCTGTCCAGTAATTAAATAGCATACGCCATTAAAAAGCACGATGCTTTGTGAGATTGGTCACTTCTTGGCTACGCTTGCAGTGTTACACCCACTGTGTCTGGAAGGCTGGTGCCAATGTATAAAAGGAGGTATAGAATAACAGATGGAATAAACATTAAGAACTAAAACAGAAATATAGGTTTTATATTATTGTACACAATTAATGGTATGTAACCAAAATTACGTCTTTCGCCGTAGCCTTTAAATCGGACCATCGGTACCATTCACCTATACATAATTTTACTTTTTCGCAAATTAAACCGCGTACAAATCGGTTCCGCCGTTCCGGAGATATTTTTTGTATTATTAGGCCTATTTTCTCACTTTTACATAATAAACTCCTCCTAAACACCTTTGAAACACTGCTCAGAATAAGGTGGCCGGTCACCGCTAAGATCTTCCGGTGGTACGTTCATCGGTTCGATCGCTATGTACCGGACACACTACCGGAAAATATCCTTAACCCCGACATCGACCCGGATAATTGGAATACAGTTATCCCGGGTAAGCCGCGCCACCCCGGGCGGGTCCCGCCTCTAAATCGGTCGGGGTTACAAGCCTGGTCATCGTAGCTTATCGATGGACAACTGGTCTAAGTACGAAGATGGGAACCAGCAGTAGTAGTAGGGCGTTCCGCAGCAGTAAGTCAACCAGGCAAGTCTTCCGACAATGAATTATCTGAATAGTGAATGGGGTACAGAAAATGAATGTTACCTCGAACCGCTTGTTTCACAACCCTCCGCACGGCTCGGAAAACGCCAGACAGGCGTCGAAGCAATGACCCACCATAGTGAGATGACCGATTCACGCTCAATCGCTGGACCGGATAGCTCTACCGAAACGCTCAGCACCGGTAGGTTTCAACCGGAACCTTACCGATCGCCTTTACTGGAAAGCGAAGTTGGCTAGTTGGCACAATAGCCTAAGTTTGTGTTTGCTTGGTTTGGTATTTTAACACTGACAAATCTGACAAATGATATATACACTGTGTCCGGTAAAAAAAACTAATCCCTTAGACATCGTGCAAAAATGTCAAATCTGAATGAATTTGAATAAAGTTTAGTACACTTAATTCCCAATAAATTCCTGAAGCGAGTGCCAAATTTCATTAAAAACATTATTTCTCTGAACAGTTATTAATTGTTTAATATCGATAACAAAATATCTCCGTTAACAATATGGCGTTACACAAGTAAATCCCTCTGTTACCGTACACTTGCGTAACTCCAACAAACAACAACTGATACTAACAAAATTTTACGTCGACAGTGCACCATCTGTTGGCAGTCAAAGTGCTGTATTTTAGTAAAATCTACCAAAGCAAACAATAATACAATGGCTACAGCGGCTTTTGTGAGGTCATCCCAGAACACTTCAGTTTTATGTTTGTGTCTAACGTTATCCACAAAGACCTGGAACTGGTGTTTTGGGGTGACCTCACAAAAGCCACTGTAGCTATTGTTTGCATTGGCAGATTTAACTGAAATCTGGCGATTTGATTGCCAATAAATGGCGAATTGTTGGTGTAAATTGTTGTTAAAATTAATTGTTGTTTGTTGGAGTTACGCAAATGTAAATAACAGAAAAGTTTACATGCGTGGGAGAGAGTCAACCAATTTAAGCTTGTCATTCTCCGCTCACAGTCAAGCACATCTGGGTAGACTGCACTCGTTACAGTGCAACACGTCAGAGATATCTTAGAGTAGACACTCAAGAACGTTTTTGAAAATGTTGCATATCGCAGCATTATCGCTTTTATTAAAGATATTAATTTTTACAATCGTATATAATGTTGTTTTACATTAGCTTAATAGCCTTGACCTTAAGGAGTATTTTAACTTTGCTTTTAGTACATATGTTAACTGCTTTTAACTACTTTTAACCGCGTATGGACTAAATGGCCTATTTTGTGCTGATGTGCAGTTAAGAAACTACTTACTCACTTACTCATTCTCCCCGGACACTTTCCCCCGGACGTTTCCCCCTCGGACGATCCCCCCTGCTTTTTGTATACCCGGACATTCCCCCATCTATGGCGCTGCCGAGTGTAAATTGTATTTCCTGTAAGTATCAATCGCTGACATATATGGTCAAATAGCAAATATCCAATATATTAGAAAGTGTAATAGTTATGAATAAATATATAAGTCTACAGTAATATACAGCAAGTCTTTTGATATATTAATTTAAATGTCACTGAATAAGGCGATATTATATACATAATACAGCTAATGTCCAAAAAGAAAAAATAGTGTATTAGGCAGTCAGCTGGCCACGTGCATTCTGCAGCAGTGTCGTCGAAGCCCCTATTCCACGCTTCGTCCGGTCGTCGCCGTTCAGCGCGGCGACATGCACGTTCCAGGTGGACACTGGGAACAGCGGCGGCAGCGGACGCAGCGTGATGCGGGGAACAGAGGCGCCGCCGTCGCCGTTGTCGTCAGCCGCTGCAGCAGGTCGCTAGCAGCGTCTGTAGCTCGTCGGCCTCCTCCACGTCGGTAACGCAGCCGTGCAGCACCTAGCTGCATGCCGTCGACGACGTCTGACTTGAAGAGAAATGCCACTCACGCGCTCGTCGTACATAAGGGGGGAGGGGAAATGTCCGGGTATGCAAAAAAAGCAGGGGGAACGTCCGGGAGGAGTAAACGTCCGGGAAAAGTGTCCGGGGGAATGTCCATCTCCCACATGCGTAACGCCATATTCGTAAAGGAGATCTTTTGTTATCAATATTCAACATTTAATAACTTTGGTAAAAAATATTATTTTTCAATAAAATTTTGCAACCGTTTCAGAAATTAATTGGGAATTAAATGTACGAAACTTTGTTCAGATTTATTCAGATTTGACATTTTTATTGCACGATGTGTAGAGAATTAGTTTTTTTACCGGACACAGTGTAGTTACATGTTTAAAAAATAGTATTTCGTGTTTTCAGACGCGGCTCTCAACAGCTATATCGCTATCATACTGAATCAAATCGCAGGCGCCGAGATGCTCTCTGTCCCAGTCTTGTCACGGTTGTCATCGCCGGCAGAACGGGTGCTCAGAAATACGTCGTCAGTTGATGATGTCGCCAGGACGTTCAGCACGACAACCGGCGTCGTTCATCTAGTGACAGATACTGGCCACAGCGCGGCCGCAGCCGACCAGTTAGAACCACAGACAACGTACGTCGTCGGTCCGCTCATCTATATGTACTTCTCGACTGTCAATGCTTCGGACGCAGGCTTCAGCGTCGACCTGCTCTTCCGCCATCCCGACTACCTGAAGGCGAGTTTTTTTTTACTTTATCGCGTTTTGCCATAACTGTATACTGTACGTAAACTTATTTTGTACAATTCTGTCACTTACGCGTTTAATGGTCAATTTAAAATAAATTTGTGTTTACAAATCTCACCATACTTGGGCTTAAACTCTTCTCTACACAACCTTGTGAAATACTGATGCGAGTTTTTGAATGCTAGTACTACGCAAGGTAGCGTAGAGAAAAATCTTGAAAGGTGGCGACATCTTAAAAATTAGTGAAAGCTTTTTTTAAAAAAACTTATGTCATAAACATATAAAGCTTGAAACTTTTCTAGATATATATTTTGAACTACTTTGTACTGGTACGATGTTTTGTGTTTTTGTCGCATTTTTGTTTTTCCCATTCGATGCGCATTGTATGAGTTTGTCGCTTTCTACTTTATGTCGTTGTCATTCCGTGTATATCGTCCGTTTTGTTTCACAGGCTTGTTGCGTAAATGAATTAATGATTGCATGGATTAGGCCTATTGCATGGACTTCTATACTCTACGTCTACGCGTGGGTTTATGAATAATGGCGAGCACCTGCTACTGTGTTACAGGTGTTCAACAGTAACGAGTCACGTGAAACGCCGATCTGCGCATATAGTCCCGTACAACAAGTTTTCGAAATGAAAGAATGTAACCATACATGTAAGTACACAAGAATTTATTTCTGTTATGTATCAAAACTTTAACATTATCATCGCAGATATTATTACATGATACGACGGGATAATCAATTGAACTCAAAACAGACAGATAACTGCCCTGGTAATTTGACACACAAAAACTGAAAATAAATGAAAAATAGCGAGCATTAATTCGATAATGTTAAAATGTGCATGTGAAAATGAAAGCAACTAAAAGTGTAACTGGTGAGAAGTTAAATAAACAAACTAAGAAAATTAAACCGATAAAGATGATACCAGTAAGCATAAAATATGCTAAGCAGTAGTAGAGCCTCGTGTTATCCGTTGACTCAGTCTGACAAAAATCGCCAAATGCACTAATGTTAGAGATACGTAACACATGCGTTGCGCTCGAAAAACTGACAGCAATTTTGCAACTGAAGTTAGCCCTATGTATGATGTGGATGCTATGCAAATAGCCGCTTGTATGTTTTTTTTAAAAAAAACGTTAGCCTATTTGCGAAACACTGCTATACTCATCGGTGTTAAAAATTTTTAACTCACAAGTCACGAATTTGCTTATGGCGTCAGTGAAGCTAACTTTAAAAATTAGAACCACTGAACATCAGTGAGACGGGTCGTTACATCTAAAAACTGTACGGCCTGCGCATGTTAGTGTGTCGTCGCTGTGTTTTAGGGGGTGGAGATCTGGTCTGGTTGAGAGGATCATGTGAAGTTGTCGAGTTTTCCGCGATTACCGTCAGATGTCGCTGTAGTGAACAAGGTCTTTTCGCCGTCCTCGCCACGTCGGTAGGCTCTAATGTATAAATGCACTATGACTTTCAGCAACCAGCGATGTCGGCGCCAAGTGACGACATGTATGCGTCCGTCCGTCCGTATATTACCCACTACAAGCGTCAAAGTTAAAACATGCAATACATGTGCACAGCACGTGGTTAAATGTGAAATAAATATTTTTGCAAACGCTTTGGTGTAAGCCTACACTCAACGACATCCTATCTCAACATTATGTTCTAGATGCTAGAACTGTCCTGCAACATTTTGTCTGTCCAATGCAATACTATGCATGGCATTGGACAGAGTATAAAATCACCTTTGTGTCAGTGCGTCCGTGCGTCCTACATTTCTAAAGCTATCTTCCTTCCACCTTCCCTTTCCCTTCCCCTTTTCCTTCTCCTTTTCCTTTCCCTTTTCCTGTCCCTTCTCTTTCCCCTTTCCCCTTCTCTATTTTTCTTCCCCTTTCCATTCTCCTTCTCCATTACCTTTTCCTTCCTTTTCCCTTTTTCCTTGCCCTTTCCTCTTTTTTCCTTCCCCTTTCCCTTTTCTCTTTTCCTTCCCCTATCCCTTCCCCTTTTCCTTCTTTTTCCCTTTTCCTTTACTCTTTCCCCTTTTTCTTTTCCTTTTTTCCCCTTTTCTTTTCCCTATTTTCTTTTCCCTTTTTCTTTTTTCTTTCCAATTTTTTCCACTTCCCTTTACCTTCCGTTCCTTTTCTCCTTTCCCTTTCCTTTCCTTTTTCTTTACCACTTTCCTTTTCCCTTTCCTTTTTCTCTCTCTTCCTCTTTCTCTTTTCATTCTTCCGTCTTTCTTTCTGTGTCCAGGTCCGTGCGTCCAATATTTGAGGCGCTATATCCCCGTAACGGTACCAGATGGATGCATGACCATGGACCACGGATAGGAAGTCGACCCCCGGAAGTCGAATGGTCACGTGACCGATGACGTCACGTGACCACAAAAAGTCAAAGGCGTGACCCCATTATTTTTAAGGCGCCATATCTCCATAACGGTGCAGGATAAACGCATGGTGACGATGGACCGTTTATAGTGAGTCGAATGGTCTCGTGACTGACGATGTCTATTGTTTAGTTAAAATAATAGAGAAGGATGAAAGGATCATTGCTGCTGTACAATTTAAAATTAAACTGTTTGATTTTTTTTACCAGTTTAAACAGCTCAGTGATTATATTCATACGGACGTATACTGTAAACTATCGAAATGCATTGGACAGACTCCGTGTTCGTATGAACATTATCCTGTTTTAGAAATTTTTTGAACCATTGTCATTTTACTTGTAACCACGGCCTAGCCGAATGACTAATTTGACTGTTTTTGTGTCGTTTGTCTATATTGGCTGTACTTAGTAACATGACTCTTTGAAACTCGGTTTGTAACTGTGTGTTTAGCAAGTTCAACCGACACAGAAGACGGGCGAAGGGCTGGTTTGGGGTGACCTTTCTGAGTTGCTGGTAAGCACTTTTATACGAATCATTCGGCAAAACTTCCAAGCAGCCAATACAGTAACTACAACGCAAGAAAGCTGACTAATAACTATAAAAAATAAAGAAAAAGACAAACACACATAAACACACTGAGTACATAGACTTGCAGTGCATAGGACACGAATGTTATTATTTCCAATGCGCATTTTTCCAGCATGATGCTGCAGATTTGTGTCTGTGTTTACATTTGAAAATATTATTATATCGTTTTCTTTATTTTCTCTTCAAAAGTTTTGACGTGTAGGCCTATCCTACTATATTCTTCAGGTGATGTGTTTGGTTATGCATGCACGGGAAAGGGATATGAATCTGCCACAACTGGTTAATACTGTCGATTCTGTATTCTGACGTCACTAAAAGTGATCTTTTCATAGCCTTATGATGATGATGCTAGGGATTTCCATACAGTGCGGAGCTGTACATTGCTGGACTAGTTCTGAGGTCGATATCACTCGCCTGTCTGCTGACAACCATACTCACCTACGCCGTTTTCTCGTATGTATTCACAGCAAACACACGCGAAAAATTTAGTAGTCGGACGGTTCAAACTTTCAACTTTGTTCCCGCTCACTTTTTCTCCCCCGCTTCCTCATCTTTTTAGGTTTACTTTTTTACATTCTTTTCTTTTTTTGTGACATTCAACAATAAGCTAGCTTGATGTCCAGGGATGGTTGAAACAAGAGGTTTTTCTGGGTCAAAATAACAGCTTTCCTGGTTCTTTTTACAGGTACAGTGTTTATCATTAATATGCAGCTTATACAACACTTCCAAAATCGCATTACTGAGAACTAAATTATGTGCCTAGGCTAAAAATTTTTTCCGGAAATCTAACAACGCCACACAACAACTGACTGCTGTATATAAGACACGCGGACGTGTGCGCAGTAACGATTTGATTCCGGTTCTGATCGTGAGTTGAAAGAATCTCGCTGTAGTTCTTACTTTTTAGCCGACCATACTTACGTAACGGTAGATCTCTAACGGTAACTATTACTCACTAATATGTCTTTTCAAATGAGATGAAAATCATTGATCTTGGATGACCTTAAAGGTCACTGACAACCAGTACGGTCGGCTATCTTAGCGCCAGCTGAACTTTTTCAGTCTCAGCTTGTATAGACGTCACGTTTTGACTGTCCAGGCGACGCCTTTATTTTATAAAAGAAATTTTTAAAAAATCGTTTGTAAACGTTTATTACAGCTATACTGTATGTTAGACATAACACTGTTGTGCATGCAGTAAGACGCGTCGTGGTACAGTAACACGGATTCTTCTGAACCTATCAGCGTCGCTATCAGTCCTGATGGTCGTGCTGTACATTGCTGAGCAGTTTTCGACGTCACGTCTCGGCTGCCGTCTCGCCAACATACTGCGTTATTACCTCGTTCTCGTGTCGTTGTTCTGGAACGGAATCGAGGCTCATAACATGTACCGGATGCTCGTCAAAGTCTTCAACGCCGGACAACAGACACACTTCGTTCTCAAAGCGGCCGTCGTCGCGTGGGGTCTGTAACTCTGTATTTTACCTCCGCCTACGTTTTACAGTTAAGCACAATTAGAAACTTTGACGAGATGTGTTTTAATAATAATAACTACTTATTTTTCTGATTAGTCTATTCATTTATTGCAATTAAATCGCTTATCGACAAGAATTCAGTCTCTGCAGTTTTCTCAAGTTACGGGGCGGATGGTAGAGGTATGAACTTAAACAAACGAAGATGTGGATATTATGTTGTTCGCAGGAATACCCGTACTGATTGTAGCTGTTGGCTTTGCTATCAAGACAGAAGTTTACGACGGAAGAGACGACGACGCAGACTGCGTCTTTAGGTAACCAGTTTTCGTTTGTTTGGCCAAACCGAAGCTTGCTGCACTGAGTTACGTATGTATAGGATTAAGGGGACAAGCCCAGAAAGGAGACTAATAATTGGCAGTAACATTTACAGTAATTAGCAATCAGTTGTCATGACATGGTTTTTGTAAAAACAAATTGTGAAATCTGGACGTGAAGTGTCGAAGATATAGCAAGTCGAATATGATAGTATTTCTGAAAATATGTAAAGCAGTCAAGATTTTACAACGCAGTATAGTTACACAAAACGTATTAAAATGAGCAGTTATAAATGCCACCTTGGCTTTTCTTGCCCCAAAACACGATAATTTATTGAGTTTTAATTTGTAGGCTTACTTTTATTTTAAGCGTTTGTGTTCTTGAAATTATAGGCAAAATAAGTGTGGTTAATTTTCTACAGTAATTATATCTTACAAAAATGTGAAAATTGTTTTACAGTAGACAAAGTTATTGTAATAATGAAAAAAATGACTCCTGACGTGAGAAGTGCAAACAATTCGCCGGTTAAACACTAATTAGTGAGATTAGCTAACTAGACATGACAATGACGTGCTTGCTTGTTGTGGCGGAAAATGTTGCTGATTGTATGAAGCTAAGCGGTTGCCTAGCAACGGTTGTCGTGGTGACAGGTGCGCTCTAAGAACGACAACGCTGTACTGTTTCTGGCTGTTGCCGATGTCGGTCATAATGCTACACAACTTCATCGTCTTCGGCCTTGTTCTGCGTGTTCTTTGCCGAAAACAACCAGGAGGTATATATACACTCTACTCTATACTCATAGTTCAAATATCTTGGAGCTGTGTTCAACTCCGAAGCGTCGTGAGACGAGGAAGTCAAGTCGCGACTCGCAATCGCGAGGCAGAGACTGGGCGAACTAGTCCCAATTTGGAAGTCACGTACAGTGAGCAATAAACTGAAAGCTCGACTCATCAAAGCACTAGTCTGGCCTATCGTCACTTACGGCTCGGAGGCATGGACACTGAATAAAGAATTATGTGAGAATGTAGAGGCGTTTGAGATGCAATGTTACAGACGTGCTATGCGCATCTCTTACGTGGAGCATGTGACGAACGAGGAGGTTTTACGAAAGGTGGGCCAAGACAGGGGCCTGT
>Ga0209367_1005724_pt1 | contig 17198 bp, 13 predicted proteins | sample WorMetLIZISLAND2_FD_187412 | JGI IMG/M metagenome (GOLD analysis project Ga0209367, IMG submission 187412) | Marine gutless worms symbiont microbial communities from Max Planck institute for Marine Microbiology, Germany - Olavius geniculatus... ... | reverse complement strand
GATAAACACTTGCGACAAACACGCAAGAACAATAACATAGGAAAACAGTAAAGAAAAACTACAAACATTACTAAGATAAACAAAAGGAACACAGAAAATACATATTAAACATAGGAAAAAATGAAAGAAAAAAAAACTAGAAACATTACTAAGGGAAACAAAAGAAATACAGAAAATACATGATGAACAGAGTACAAATAAACAAACTAATAACAGTTGCTAAATAAAATTCTATTGATAAATGTCCGTTTGTGCAGTTCAGATGTTACATGATCTATTAATAAACCATGACCTATATCTCTTAATCCATATTTGTTAGACTTGGCAACCGCTAATAGGTGATGTAGACAATGATTATCATAAGTTGCTTTATAAAAAAGCTGGTCATCATAGCTTGCCAATAGCTCTTCTACAGTTATGATAAACTTAACATATCCATATTTAAAGGCATGCTTAAACAAACTATTTATCTGAGCAATTTGTGATGACTACATTTCTTTCTACTCGAGCAAAATAAGCCCATAGCCAAGATGGGTTTGATAGGTTAATTTGATTCAAACCCCCTTCCCTGACAACCGAAGAAGCAGTCCATATAAATAACCAAACATGTCACTACCAATGTGATTAATGAACTCAAAAATGCACCGAAATGCTGTTCTGGGCAAGGTTATCCTGGACTCCACTGCTGAAGCTTACCATTCTATCTGCAAGTGGACTAAATTAATTAGGGCTGTCAAAGCGTTAATTTTTTTAATGCATTAATTAACGCACCCAGTCCCGTCGAGAGGAAGAGTAGGAGGATAAATTATCACAGGCCTCGCGACGTTTGAGGGGCCCTGCCTGTCTAATATAGAAAGTTAGAAACACATTTTTAAATGTATAATCAACAATAGCTGACGTCAAAGGTAGCGTAGAAATCTGTTAGCATGTCATCGAAAATATAAATAATTATTTATTTACAGTAGTGATGGAACGAAAACTACAGTTTAGTTACTCGAATTCATTCGATTGTCAAATAACCGCAGTTTAACGGAATAATTCAACTTTTGCTTCACAAAATTTAGTAAATTAACATAAATTAACATAAATTTACGTATGTGCATTAAGCACGTCATTTTTTTAACGCGCGTTAATTTATTAATGCATTAACGCGTTAATTAACGCGTCAATTGTGACAGCTCTAAAATTAATGGAAGACTGACTTGCAACCCATAAGGTGGAATTAAACTCCTCCCTAGCTACAGGCATGAAGCAGACCTTCTGCTGTTCATTCAGAATATGTACTCCTACTGGCCGCTGGAAAGAGTGGAGGAATATCTGTATTTTAGCCAGACAGTAAAGATCACCATTAAGTACACTTATAAGCTCTAGCATTCAAGTTAATAACACAAAGTTCTTCTTGTACAATCGGGCACCCCAACTAGACCCTCACACACATTGTAGAAAAAGGCACATGGAAAGTTCACATCACCAAACGCACCGAGGCACAAACGTGTAAGGCAATCGGACATATAAATACACTGGCAATGATAATGACACAGTCAATGCTAATACTATGGAATATCAAACAGATTCAAAACTAATTATCAGCTACTCGTACAAGGCGACAGAACCCCACGTTACCCACTACAATGGCGATTACACAATGCAATACTGCGGAACAATAACTAATAAGTTTGCTGCCATTCTTATGGAGCAATATTGTGTCGGGCGAGATGTTAAACCCTACTTACTCACTCACTCACTTACAAACTTGCAGACTATCCTTGCATTGATTTATTCACCGACAAATTCTGTCGGAGCAGAAAATACCAGATGCAACGTATTTCAGTGACAAACAAAAAATTTGAGCTAATGCTCATGAGACACGCGAAAGCCTATATCAGTTGCTATTTGCATGACAGTAATTTTTGTAACCTCTCCTTGTAGCTATGCTTACGGCAGGATAAATTTGTCGTTTGTAACAATAATACTTCTGCAGGGGTTCCTGTTTCCAAGGAACCGTCCTGTCTCTTTCCAGGCGACATCCTGACGGCATCACTTTGATTCCATAGCAAGCAGGAAAGACCCTGGCATGGGACGCTACAGTCATATCTATGCTGGTCGACTCGTATATTCATCAGTCTGCCACCACAGCTGGAGCGGCGGCCGAATTAGCAGCAGCAAGGAAAGTTTCCAAATATGATGACATTCCAGCCTTTTTTATGTTTCAGCCTGTTGCACTGGAAACTCTGGGTGCAACGAGTCAACCACTCGTTTTGTGGAGGATTTGGGATGCGGAATTTCAGCCGTCTCCAGTGAGGCTCGCAAGGGCGTATTTTTGTTTCGGCAGCTGTCGGTCCTGATGCAGCGCTTTAATGCCATTCTTGTTCGCGACAGTTTTTGTACAAGGGACACATCGGACCTCTGGTCATCCCAGTAGTTTTTAACGTTTAGTTTAGTTTTTAACCCCCGGGATCTTTACTACCGGGGATACAAAAAATAATAATAAAATCTCCAGCCATTTTCTCGCAGTTCATTCTTAGAGTGTGCGCTGCAGCCAAGATCACAAAAATCAATAAAACCCCGTATTTTGTTATTTCAAAGTTTTCCAAAATCATTGATGTTGATACAACTGAAAAGCTTGTTGTGATAGGCAGCATGGCCATGCCTATCTGCAGCCGTTTTCATGAAAGACTGGCCAACGACGGTAAAATAACAACTTTTACGGAGGTACCACTCTTTGACGCCCTCGTGCGCATGTTTCCTTGAAGCTAGAAAATGGAGACTTGGACTGTCGAAATCTACGTTCAATGCTGAAAATTTCATACACAGCTTCTCCGTGTCTATCTCAATAGCTTTCGGCGCAATTCGCTCTTGAAATGTGTCTAGCAGCCCAAAATCACCAAAAAATCCATAAAACCCCTATTTTAACATTCAAAGTCATCCAAGGTCATTGAATTTGGTGGCAGCTAGTGATTAATGGTGCCGCAAGGCCAAGGCCCCATCTTGCACTGTTATTGAGACACAGCAACTTACTGGCTAAAAATCACAAAATTTTCCTACCCTCCTCTCATTTAGCACCATTGTTCGGGGTGAGTGAGTGAGTGAGTGAGTAGGGTTTAACGTCCCACCCGACACAGAATAGGTCATTTCGGGGACGGCCTTTGCAGACAAAATTGCACATACACATAATAACGAAAAAAAGTTTAACTTTTACAGAAAGTTTAACCTTTACAAAACACGAAACACACAAAAAACGAGAAAAACACAAAATTGCAAGAACTGCTAATTATAATTGTGCATATTTATCGAAAATGACAGTTCTAATAATCTTCCCTGTTATCCTCCAGACAGTCATCAATCTCATAATGCTGTCTATTGGAGGACAGGGGGTTGTGTTCGGGGTGACCCCCTCCAAATTTATGGTTCCTGAAACTAGAGTCTTCCAGGCAGCCAACGGTGAAGATTTGGTGATCCTAGCTTGCTCCGTTTTTGACTGATTCACCAGTGTGATGGATGGACAAATGAACGGACAGACAGAGTTGCGATGGCTAAGAAGCGCTAAAGCAGTCTAGCTGCTTTCGCGCGTAAAAATGCCAATTTTCAACAACAAATTTTCTGCTGCCAAATTAATGCATAACTGTTGTCAAACTTGAGCATTACTGTCAAATTTGAAACATAATGCCAAAAAGTGACAAGCCACTGAACGAAAATTTTTCAGTCAAGTTACTTCTAAATGCCAAGTTGCTTCAAAATGCTAAACTTGTCTTATTTGGCATTCTAAAATGCCAGTTCAATCTGGCAACCTGATGCATCGAACAATTTACTGGTGAAAAAAACAATGCGAGGTAACACACAACATTACTGATCCATACATGATAAATGGCATCAGCCAAACACTGGAACCTGCCTGGTAACTCATACTCTACAAATGACTCACAGTCTTCAGCACCAGCCGCTAGACAACAGATCCACTGCAGCACTGCACGTACATGCTGTGTTCTCTCACGACTCACAGGACGTTGGACCAAATTGCAGCAGCAACAATCAAAGGTACCACCAGTCTCGGAGATTACAGTGAGCAAAGGCCAACAGTCCATTCCCACTTGCTGTGTAGTTACCTCCACCAAGGAGGTTATGTTTTTGCCAGAGTTTGTTTGTTTGTTTGTTTGTCCGTATGTTAGCAAGATAACTCAAAAAGTTATGGACGGATCTTTCTGAAATTTTGATGGTGTGTCGGGCAAGGCATAAACTACCAGTGATTCAATCTTGGGCGTGATCCGGCACGAATCCTGGATTCTGGATCACTTTGAAATTTTTGTTACCATTGCGTAAAAGGGGGCATACGGAAATCGCTGCAAAACCGAAGCCGGTAACGCCACCTGGCGAACAGCATTGACTTGGCGGAGGTACCTGCGAGCTATGATTGCTTTCTAGTTATTCTTGTTGTAGTAAACTTGGATATTGTATTGCAGCTGTGGCTTGGAAGTAGCGGAGATCTTACAAAACCATGCTGTCACTCGTTGTACAGTAGTAACTGTTGTAGTTGTAGCAGTTGTAGCCGCAGCAGCAGAGGACATGGTTGTAGTGGTCAGGTTTCACAGTGAGCTGTGCTCAGGAACTGGCTGGAGACCTTCTGCAAGCCAGCTCCCAGTTGAAGTCAATCTCCTCCTGAGTCCTGGCCACGCCTCCGGCAAATGTCAGCTCAGCCGATTCACGCGAACAACCACAGACTGACTGCAGAGCCATAACCACTGCCTAGTACACACGGCATAGTAGTAGTAGAGCAGCAGCAGCAGCAGAAACCATAGTCTTATCACAAATTTACTGCAGAGTGCACCGGTGAAAGAAAGTTGACAAATCGATCAATATCTAGCAAAGACATACAAAAAAGTTTGAAGAGATGCATAATAGTAGTCACACAACACAGGAACATTACAATATCTTCTGATAATTGTCTCAAGCACAATCTGAAGACTCACCTCTATGCCACTATATTCAACTAACATTGGCAAATGTGATTTTACTGTTTTCATCGACTGACTAATGTTGCTTTACCAACTGTATAAATATATTAGCAACAGCAACAGCAGTAGTAGGGGGTGATAGTAGAAGAAGAAGAAGATTCCGCATAGACCTAGATCCATTGTGTGGGAGCTCAGACCCTTTACAGCGCTTTGAGCCGGCGAGGGCGAAGCCGGTGCAATGGTTCACCTGCCCGCAGGCAGTCACCCACCGCTCAATGAAGCTAGCATACAGCCCAGGTCGACCGGATGGCCGGCTCAAGTTAACAGCCAGCGCCTTTAACCGACTGGGTCAGTATACTAGCAGTCGTGGCCACAGGGGCTACTGTTGCACAGAACTCGCAGTTTCTTCCCTAGCGATGGGCATGACCATCGCTAGTACTCATTTTACCATCCCACAGAGGGTAGAAGGCTGAGTCGACTTAGCTGGCAGGCTTCGCACCGAGATGGTTTACCTGTCCACAGGCAGTCACCCATCGCAGTACTAACTGGGCCTGGCGTAGAGTAACTTAGTTTCATCCGAAACGCGTTACAAACTACGTAGTAGTACGACCAGCAGCAGCAGCAACAGTACCAATAACAATATCGTAAAATATGTTCTTCCCAAGCCACAAGGCAGATAGGCAGTGCTGAGCTCTGTTTCCTTAGCCCTCAGTTAGACACCAGCTTACACTGCAAGACTATGAAAACGGGGCTAGTACGTTGCACAGTGTGCCTGCTTACGGCCTAGTTTTCACTTGCGCTCATTCCGTTTACGCAAGGAGAGATGGCCAGGCTGAGTTGACCTTGATCTGTGTGACTGATTACATACTAAGTTGGTTTACTCATCTCCCGACATTCAGCATTTCAAGTAGTAACCAGTCCATGGCGTTGATTAACTTTGTTGATGCGACAAACGACATAGTGGTTAGAACGTCGGTCCCAGCCGGCGGACTTTCCTTATCCTGCGTTAGACTGATGGATGGCTGCTTGACCACTTTGTGGGTACGGCGTCTGCTATCAGTCAACCAACAAGGCCAACTCAGCCTGCCATCCCTCCGGGGTCGGTTAAATGACCCACTATGAGTTACGGAGCTTAGTACAGCTGACTGGACTGCCTAGCAAGCCGGTGCGCCAGCCTGTGTTTGCAGGCTGCACGCGGCGGCTGTGCGATCGACGGCTCTGGTTAGTGACGAAAAGCGCATTAGAGGTGTACATCGTACACGACGATGCGCTATACAAATTGACAACCTTTACCTTTACCTTTTACCAAGTCTTAATACAAAACACCACCTTTATGTACAAAATACGCAAAAATGACATTATGATGCAGACCGACACGTATGACGATGTTACCTCGGGAATCCAAGCATGCAGAATGTAATTGAGATGATTGATTCGCTTGACTGCTCTGTTGAAATGCGCGTCTGTACTAGAAAGTGGCTCTGTTTCTGTTGAAGGGTCGTACTGGTCCATGTAGCCCTCCAACGTCTCAATCGTCTTCTGCATCTGAGAGATGATCACAGCCTGACTCGGTGAGGAGGTAACATGCCACGAAAATATGTGTGAAATATAAGTGGAATCGCTAATAGAAGTAAAACCAATCTAGAATAAGAATTTTCTAAATTGATTAAATCCAAAAATTAACGGAAATTAACCAATTAACTTCAACTGATTTTTGTAGTCCAATTTAATCAGAAAGACCAAGAAAACTGCAAATCTCGATGACACGTCATATGCCAAATGAAAGTAGATTACAAACGTTTATCATGTCATTTGAGGTTATTCAGAAGTCTAAAATTTTAAACAAATTAAGCAAATAAATCACATCAAAACCAGTATGGGTGTGGAGCAGTGCTTACCAAATCATCATTGTCACCGAAAGGACCAAAGCCTAGTGCTCGCAGTTCGTTGCGTCCACGCATCGAACGTGATTTGTCATAGAATTCAGTCACGTAACGTGACTCCACCCGGCCATCTTGCACAGCAAACATGTGATTCTACAACAAAACACACAGTTGTAGCAATAGTTGTAGTTGGACTAGCAGTAGTAGCAGTAGCAGTAGTAGTAGTAGTAATAGTAGTAGTAGTGAACTAGTGATTCGGTGTGGTACTCCATCACATAACTTGAAGGCATCTGGGGCCAAATTTTCGAAACTTCTTAGGAAGATCTTCGGAAAACTTCTTTTTCAAAGAAAGTATGCGGATTTTTTAAACTTCTTCGGAAAATGTCTTTGGAAGAATTTGAGATCTTCCAAAGAAAATTTTTAGAAAAGGTGCACAATTTTCAAAACTTTTTTGGAAACTTCTTAGGAAGAATTTAGGCAAATATATAGGAAAGCAATAACCTTGTCCTGCACGGAGCAAGCTGTGTAATAAAACGAAATTTGTAAAAAAGTATGCATGTGATGTCATAGGTTATTTGCATAATGTTGCGGTAAAATCAACAACAAGTAAGTAAAGGAACTTGACGTTTGGTTTAGTTAAAAAAACGAAGCGATGTGTAAAATGCGTTTCCCATGGACGTGCTAAGATAAGAAGTTTTCCTAAGAAGTTTTGATTACGTCACACAGTCGGTATAAGCTCATCTGATTGGTTGAACTAGTTTACGAAGATAAGAAAAGAAGAAGTTCTTTGGAAACACAAAGAAAGCCGTCGAAAATTCGGAAAAAGAAAACTTCTTTGGAATTCCTAAATCATCTGACAGAGGAAAATCTTTGGAAAATATCTTAGGAAAGTTTCAAAAATTTGGCCCCTGGTCGATCTCCATGTCAAACATGTTGATTCTAAGACAAACACACAAAAAATCATAAATCACATTACTAAAGATTACAGGATTTAGGGTCATGGAGAGCTCTTTATTGGAAACTCGTCGCAGAGCTACAAAGAGTTACTTGCCATATGGGATTGCACAATGCCAACACAGGTGAACACGCCCAGCCTCCACCCCAAGCAGGCAGATGGACACTCTTGATTCACCTACCCCAGAGGGATGAAGGGCTGAGTTGACTATGGTGGAGGCCAACATACCGAAACTGCTTACAAACAGTCATCCATCCACTCGACAGCAACCAGACTGAGATGACAAGTACAACATCTTAACCATTACACCAGAAAACCACCACTAGAGCTGCTAACGATTAACATCTTTTAATAATTAACTTTATAAAAATTAAGAAGTACACTAAGGTCCGGTTTTTTCATCGCCAATCAAATTAAACCTGATCTGCGATTTACTGATCTCCGATTAACTTGATGTTCAGAATTGATCGTCGATCAACTGTGTTTCGTTTTTCCATGGATTTTCGATCTCCAATTACGTGGTCGGCGATTAGCGGATCCGCCGTCAACTGAGCCTACTTTATGCCAATCTGCTTGGCTGACAGTGACCTTAATTTGCGGTGTTGCGAGTGGACGCCGTAGCCAGTAAACGTCGTCATGGAAACGATATCAACGATATCGTCTGCTGTCAAAAATACATTCTATCGCAAATCTATACGGGAGCGTCTATCCATTTTATTTCTTCACACAACACCATGCACAGTATAAAATGATCAGTAGTGATCGATCGCCATGCCTGGAACTTCATTTTAATGCATGAATTGCCGTTCTGACCGGCAAAGTGAAGCGATGTTTCTGGTGCGAATAAGCAACAAACTGCAGATTGCCACGTTTAATCGTCAATTATCTGACTTGATCCGCCAATATTCGGCCATCAACTTGATGGGAGATGTGATGGACGATCAGTCGCTAATTGGCGATGGAAAAACGATCATTGAGATGATCTGAGATCAAGTCCCAAAGTTGACCGGAGATCAATTTGATCGGCCATCAAAATATGTATGGAAAAACGGGACCTTATTGTTGATTTTGATTAAAAGTAGTAATTGCTAAAGAAAATGCATTTTCTTGTTCAACAAATGTTTCAGCTATTGAGCTTGACTCCTACAGATGCACTGAAACACATATTGGTTTTTCTTAACGAAGTCTTGAACAGAGACAAAATGTTTACTTGAAATAACATGACTGAGATGATTTCAGATGATCTCATTGTATATTATAATGTTATTGAGGACATGAAATTAAATAGAAATTTTCACTACCAGTATTAGAATTATACTAATCATGAGAACTGTCAATAGATTGTGTGACTTACAGCTAATTTCCACACCTCTACACATAAACAGAACTATCCAATGCTGCACCGTTGTAATGATTTTGTCAAGTTACAGCACAGTAAAAATTGTAATTGTTACTGGCATTCATCACTGCCAAATTAATGCCAATTTGAAGATACAACTGAGTGTTCTCACCAAACTAAAAAAAAAACTTAATACCACATTCACAGACTAATGCCAAAAAAAAATTAAAATGCCAAACTAAAATTTTTGCAGCCAAGTTCCTTCAAAAAATACCAAATTTGACATATTGGCAAATAAGACTTATTGGCATATTAAAATGCCTGTTGGCATTCCTTCCGATGCACTGGTGCAATCTAATGATAAGAAAAATGACGTGAAGAATCCGAAACTCGAAAGTACAAACTTTGATGGCATCGGTCATGATACAGTCAACAAGCTGCTCTCCAAGACGACGTCTTTCGGCAATTCTACCACAACCCACAAATAAATACAACGTAATAAACAATTTATGGTAAAAAAGCAAAAACAATTAGTAACAGCAAACAGCCGGATACTTTCTATCCAAGCCAAAGCCTGCAGTAAACTGTGTCTCAAGAAAAACAGACCCCTGATACATTTTTCATAACTCCAAAAATCCTGCTACAAGATCAACAAATTCTAGTAGAAAATATCGCCTGACAGCACTTGTTACTTCGTGAGAAATGATCAGAAAAAAAGTATCAGCTGATACTTTCCTGTGGCAGCCACATCTGAGGCAACTGCATGTTAATAAAGGTAAAGGTTGTCAATTTGTATAGCACATCATCGCGAGCATGCGAACGCCTCTAATGCGCTTTCATCACTAACCAGAGCCGCCTGCCGCATGGCCACCGTGTGCAGCCTGCAGACACAGGCTGGTGCAGCGGCCGGCTAGGCAACCCCAGTCAGCTCTACCAAGGTCCCCACCTTCCGTAACCCATGTAAATAAGTTACTACTCATTTTACCGTCCCAGGGAAAGTAGAAGGCTGAGTCGACCTAGCTGGCAGGCTTCGCACCGAGATGGTTTACCTGCCCGCAGGCAAGTCACCCATCGCAGTACTAACCGGGCCCGGCGTAGAGTAACTTCGTTTCAGCCGAAACGCGCTACCAACTACACCATGCCACCAACCTCAATGAAACATCAGTTACAAAATTCTGAGTCACTAAACATTATAACATCAACAAACTGCTGACTGGCAACGTCATAGTCAGACGTAACAACTTACAATAAATGCTCAAACAGCTGTCCCTTTACTAAGACACAGACCTGGAAACGACCTCTCTATTCATCACGTTGCGTCACAATCACAGACGTACATCAAGAACACTCGTTGATATCGAACCAGAATTGTCCGAGTTATTTGAAAATATAACGCATCCAGTTTTACAATACACAGTCAATGTAACGAGTTATGAACAATCACTGCCTGCGCCAAGCCGACGCCTGCATCGAACTGGTCTTGGACTAACTCAGCCATCTACCTTCCTTCACAAAATAAAGTACGTAACTGGAAAAAAATATTAATTTTTCAGCCACCGAGAATCCATCAATGCTGAATGCTGATACTGCAAAATATCACAGACAGACAGACGAAGGCACAGACGAATGAAAGACATGGCAGATGATAACTGGTACAGAAATAAAAATTTCGATAAACATACGCCTGCTTGACGTGGTCGGGGTAGTCAGGCTGCGGCGAGCTACGAGACTCATCCTGTGACGAGCTGCTACGTTGCCCTTCATCATCATCATCAGCATCATCATCATTGGCTTTATCATCTGGAACCATATGTGAAGACGCGCTTCTTTCATTTTCATCAGACACCGGCTGGTTTATCAGAGAACTGGATGCTACAACACAGCGATCAACTCACTAACAGGGTTGATAACATAAAAAACACTTTCTCACAACGCAGCAGAAATTAATGGTTGGCTATAAACTGGACTAATCCTTAATCGTGCAACAGATTAATAAAACTTTTGACTCCCGAATTTTGGATTAAAAATACGTCACAAAAAGTGGATGGCTGCGGTTGGACTTAGTTGGTAATGTCGTTCATTACGTAAACAAAGTCCATAAATGCCGGGCACTGTTAGTATGCAAATAGATGACCGTTAGCAGATGGGTAAAACATCTCAGTATGCAACCAGCCACCCAGATCAACTCAACCTAGCCATCCGTCAGTGGGTAAGTGCAATGAAGCTGGGATGTAAATAGACACACTGTGCAATGCACTGCGCATTAAAAAATGTTCAATCACACCAATGCAATAACATCGTTGAAACAGCACAGTTAACTATTGATCAGATGCAAGAATTTCATTGTCAGTGTGAATGTTCGAAGTGTCCACCACCAGCTCCAAGCTCCAACACAAGCCTTCAGTTGCTTACTTTGATAAGTCTTTCACAGCCTTGTCAATCGGTAAATGTGGCAGGTTGCCCCAGATAACCTGAAGCGCTTCCTTGAGTTCGGCGCATGTTTTCGGCTTTGTTTTTAGCATGCAGTAAGCCTCCGACATTGCACCCCACATGTCCATTGGGTTTATATTTGACAAATTTGGAGGCCACTGGTCCTTTGTGATGAAATCTGGACAGCTGGTCTGCAGCCCGTTCTGTGCGTTGCACGTTGTTTGTGCTGGCACGCCGTCCTGCTGGAAGCTGAACCCGGTGGGCAGCCGGCAATTGCTTTAAAACAATGACGATTAAATGATAATTTATAAACAAAATAAATTACTGTCTATCAAAACGTCACTGTGAAATCATCAGCAGTAATGTGGTAACCAGTTTTTAAAAATTAAATAGCATTTATAGCTTGAACATTTTTCATGCTGAAAAATCGGTAGGCAGTCATGTTAAAATGTCTATAACTTCCTCGTTTTTCAACAGAATCACATTTTACTTGGCAGTTAAATGTAGATGGTTTCACTAAATAAAACTGTGAAATTTAACATTAAAATCCCAAATGGTTGCTAAGAAAACAGCGAAAAACTTTAGGTGGCTACTTTTTTTGTCGCACCCTGTAACGATTGACTGCCGACAGCTGATTAACTTAAAAAGTTGCTGAACATGCATTTTTTGAAAGAAATGACACTGCTAGTTTCTAATCAAAATTAATCAGTACAGATGGATGGACAAAAGTAATCTGTGGTCTATGAGGTACAAGTCGAGTTAATCAACTGGGCGTAACCCTCAATGATGGCTGAAAGCCAGTCAAAAAAGATAAACTGCCAAGCACGAGATCTTTATCCGAGAAAACTTGACAAACTCACTGGACACGCTCAATCCAAAGAAGCTGGACAAGCGCTGAAGCTTCTCCATCTCCGTCATTTCAGGCGTCAACGTCTCCATCACCAGTGACATACAGTCATCGACTTTAGCGATGGCGTGGGAAAAATCATTTCCCCACCCCGATGCAAGACCCTCAGCCTACACCATAACACACAGTCTGTGTGACTATTAAGTCAGAGCTACTTTCATTGTATGCCGACACAAGAGAATCAAACATTGGAAGATCAAACCTAAAATTTAGTAACCATGTTAAGATCCTTCTTCAGCTTTTTCAGTGACCTGCCAATTCAGCAGGTAGTCTCTTATCAACCCTCGCCAAACAGCCCCATCCTTAGCTGCTTTCCTGCTATTGCCTGTTACACTGTCCACCGTGTTATTCCACTTGTATCATTCCGTAACAGTCTTTTTTTTAGGTAAGAATAGGCCAGCAAATAGACCTGCATCTCTACAGATATTTAACAACAATAAATCATTCCATAGCTACCAAGTAAAACTTTTTACCAAAGTCTGTGTTGATGCAAACATTAGCAAAATTTTAAACTGCTTTATCTATGTACTGTAACAACAATTCCCAGAAGTTCACTTCTGACCAGCATAAGCTGAAATGATACTAAAAGGGCCAGTGCGCTATGATAACAAACTCTGCAACGCTGCCTCTAGTGTGCATGCCACTATGAAACAGCTCGAGTTCACATCATAACACCAGTACCAGTTAATTAAAGTCCAGCATTTCACGCCAAACAGTACGTGCTAAGGAATTATTGCTACTGCTCCCCCTAGCGGCTGAGCCAAGTGCCTCAGATTCGGCCACTGGCTGACATTGTGCACTTTAAATATGCACATACTTACTTACTTACTTATACACAGGTAGCATAAATGCAACAGAGAGTAATGCAGAAGGGCCAGTCGTGGCACAACCATTTTATCAAATGAAATGCACCCTGTTAGCCTTTCACGAACGCCTGCTCAATACACCATAAGATGGACATCAGATCATGCTGTGTGCTGTTTTCATCACAACAACTCGATACAGTCGAAACATTCAACAGTTAATTATCTTGGGCCTAATTTACAAAACATCGTACGACAAATATACGACAATGTTGCGACATGTGGAAGGTTTACGACAAATGTATGATAAAAGGTGATTTACAAAAAATTGTACGATAAAGTAAGGACAAAATTTACGACAAAACGTATGACACCTCATTAGCTGTCGTTCTCGCACGCATGCAGTAATTATTTTGATTTTTCGTGGTAACTTCAGGCAGTGAAATCGACGCGAAATCAATTCATTTGTTATTGTTTACATCGGTAACCGTTGGCAATGGTGGAAGAAGAAGATCAGCAGCTCATTGACACTGCGTTGCGATTGGTTGATGTCGTAATGTAACAACGGTTGATTGGCTGGCTATTTTTAGTGACTAGAAAGTTACAACAAAATTGCGAGAAAGTTACGATGTCGTAAAATTAGCTTCAAAAATTTGGATACGACATTTTTACGACAATCTTATGACATCGTAACTTGTTGATTTACGACAGAGATACGACAAAGTTGCAAGGATTTTACAACAATTTTAGGATTGTCTTACAATGTTTTATAAATTAGGCTCCTGGTGAAAAATGACAACAATAATTTTTAAAAGTAATCTGAAGAAAAGCTACCTTCAACTTCTTGTAATCTTTAAAGATTGGAAACATCTTCTGTGGGTGATACGTCTCCCACATGTGTCTGCAACAAGTTTCTGTATTATTATCATCATTATTTCAACAAAAAAAGAAAAAAGATTGGAAACCTCAGAAGCTTAATTCATCATAAAAGACAGATTCTAACAGACAGCCAGAATAACTTCACAAACAGCATTATGAAAATCGTAACTTTGTAAAGTTAAACAATGCAATAGTTGCTGAATGTATTTTGTGCTCATGTTGATATCACAGGCATTGTTCCTGCTCAACTAGCAAATACGATTTCTATTACTACAACTATGTTACTAATGCTCCTGCTGCTGCTCTAGCTACTACTAATACTACTACTACATTACTAAGTAGTACTAACACCACTAGGACCACATAAAAAGACCATCAAGTTGGCTGCTTGCATGGAAAACATTGCTAAATATGTCAGAATAAATATAAAGATACATTTTTACAGTATCACATATGTAGACGGAAGCAAAGAAGTCTATACTGTGTCCCAAAAAACGTCCACTTTGTCATTTTACATATCTTCGTCAAATATCAACCGATTTTCAAAATTCTTTCACTGGCACATACTGTGGACAAATAGCAATAAAGTAATTGTTAAATATCCCACCACACATTAACTGTGTTGCTTCACTACTATGTAAAACATAAATTTCCAAAAAATCACCAAAATCATTATAATACATATGCAAAAAATCATCTTCTGAAACTTTTAGTAATTTTCATACAAAATTAAATTACATTTAGTGTAACATACATTTCTGATGTTTGTAAACTATAAGAAATTTGAGCAAATGCTCACGAGACGCACAAAAGGCTATAGCAGTTCCATTTCAGTAGTTTAGCTGAAAACTGGGGTGTTCGCGCTAAGTTAATATACAAATACCAAATTCTCTATCTGGATCGCATAACGACAGTAGCGTGGCGCCACCTTGTGAATGATATAGACTTCTGTCACAGCCTGAAATCGCCAAAAAATCCATAAAACCCCTTTTTTGGCGTTCAAGGTCATTCAAGGTCATCGAATTTGGCGCCAATCGAAAGCCAGTGTACAACTTCCTATTAATGATTAATAGTAACCTAGGCCCTATCTCGCACCGTTAGTGAGATACAGCGACTTATTGGCCAAAAATTGCAAATTTGGCCCACCCCCCTCTCATTTAGCGCACTCGTTCAGGGTGACCCGCTTCGAATTTATGGAAAAGCTTTACGGTTCCTGAAACTAGAGTCTTCTGGGCAGCCGACAGTGATAATTTGGTAATTCTAGCTTGCACTGTTTTTGACTGATCCACCAGTGTGATGGACGGATGGACAGACAGACAGACAGACAGACAGAATTGCGATGGCTAAGACGCGCTGAAAGCAGTAGCTGCTTTCGGCGGCTTTCAGGCGTAAAAACAGACGATATTGTCATAGACAATAATTTTTAATGCACTGACGATATACCGGTGACATAATGTGCCATTTAGCAATGAAGACAAGGCTCTGATAAGGAACTTGTACCGGTTCAAAAATACAGTTTTCAGAGAATACTTGCAGAATTTCTGAAAAAATGGGAATGTTATTAACAGAGATTTGGGAAAGGAAAACATGCAGCACTGACCAAAAACATGAAACCAGCAGACTGAAGCATACACGTACTGAAGAGAACATGATCATTGTGAATAAAATGGCAGGCTTGCTAGACCACAAAGGTCAGAAACAAACATATTGTTCAATATGCCAGATATCCAATGAAATAGACATAACAAAGTCTAGCATCGTACAGATCATTCACTGCATTTCTGGCTGAAAGTGTATTTTGTTTACCAACACACTTGCTGTCCATGACTGCTCGTCTTTCTTGCATTTATATTTCACAAGGTAGTGTAGTAACACAGTTAACGTGTGGTGGGATATTCAATAATCACTTTATTGCCAATTGTCCACAAAATGTAACGCTGAAAAAATTTTGAAAATCGGTTAATATTTGGCAAAGATATAAACAATCACAAAGTGGAACGTTTTTTGAGGACAAAGTGTATTGCACGCATGACTAAAAATTTACTAAAAGCTTTCAAACAAAATGAAAAATCATGTGCAGAATAATAAAGAATAAACAAGAAAAGCCCTGCTAATGCAAACGGGAACATGCAACAGCCGCGGTGCATGTCTGAAAGAACAGCAAAACAATGTCTAAGTCAGTCGCCAGAGGGCGCCAGACGACCCGCGGCTATAGTGTCTATAGCGTTTTACTCGTACTCACCAGAGGGTGTGACGTGTCTCGTTCAGCTAACGCCGTATCGGCTGGATATCGCCAATTTTCCCTACCCCCGTCTCATTTAGCACAATCGTTCGAGGTGACCCCTTACAAATTTATAGAAGCTTTATGGTTCCTGAAACTAGAGTCTTCCAGGCAGCCAACGGTGAAAATTTGGTGATCCTAGCATGCACCGTTTTTGACTGATCCACCCGTGTGACGGACAGACAGACGGACGGACAGAATTGCAGTAGCTGCTGTTGCACGTAAAAATATCAGTAGATCATACCTGTGATAGATGGTGTCCCCATCCTCACCATACCAGATGAAACGGTATCGAACTCTTTTTTTCTTCTTCTTACTTACAGCTGTGACTCGCTGAACCTAGTCCCAGAACGACAACATCACAAATATATGCTGCTGAACAGCTACATGATGAGTACTGATAACAAGAAATGGACAGTTTCTACAACCCTAAAATGATACCTATCAATCCTACTGCTATAGTATACTAAGGATAGATTCTAAATCACTAGCATTTGTCTGAGGTCACTACGACAGCTGAAATTTTTATTCTAAATTAACTTCTGTTCAATTCATAAAGGACCTGAAGAGTAAGGCTGAGCTCATAATGAGACCCATAAACCGACTATCGCAAAAGATATTACTTGAAGCGACGGTCAACCTTGAAAAATGCAATGACCCATACAGTGTGTCCCAATAAAAGTGATAACACTAAACTTTTGGCTCTGGTAAGTGCAAACCTGCATCGCATTGCACATAATTAAGCATGCACAGGCGTGGACGTATTTGGATT
>Ga0209367_1005723_pt1 | contig 17198 bp, 6 predicted proteins | sample WorMetLIZISLAND2_FD_187412 | JGI IMG/M metagenome (GOLD analysis project Ga0209367, IMG submission 187412) | Marine gutless worms symbiont microbial communities from Max Planck institute for Marine Microbiology, Germany - Olavius geniculatus... ... | reverse complement strand
GCCGGCCCAGTGCCCGGATACATTCCTGACCACACACAGACACATATACACTAGGCATGCTAGAGAAACACACACAGCGACGGGTCAACTCAGCCTCCTACTCTCAGTGAGACAGGAAATACGTGGCGAAGGCCTGGTGTGGCTAAACTACCTAAAGAGAGTCGAGAACTTTACACGAAAATAAAACAGGGACGCGTGTCTATTTTATCTACGCCAATCGATTCTCGGAGATCTATGCACACTGCACTGCTGGCAAGCAAACTCTACTCGTGGTCAGGGAGGCGTCTTCAATTGGATGAAGTTTGACCTGTATGCTCAACAAGAACATTGACGATGGACCTACAGCAGCTATGAAGACAGCATGTTCTGCTGCTGCGGGCTCTAGCCTGTGGAACAATCTTCCGGCTCATCTGAGAAAAAACTGACACTAACTATGTGAACAGTTTAAGCGGCTGCTAACGAGACATCGGGTGTTGAAACTGCGGCGCCTTGTGGCTAACTGTTAACCTGCGCCTCCTAAACTGTGCGTCAGATCAGACCTTGAGTGCCAGTAAGCTCTTGTTGATCTCTGCTCCTTCCATCCGAGTCTGACGATCAGCGCTCGACGTGTCCGCTCCACGCTCGTTGCCTGTGTGCACCCATAATCACTATAATAATTATATGGTCAACATAGTCACTATAGCATCCATCAATTTCCGTCATCTGATAGCAGTTTAATAACACACGCACGTTTATAAGACAAAGTAAGTTAAACGCTATCTTAAGCAAATAAGTAAACTTGCTTAGTTTACAATATTGACAGAAAACCCACACATTAAAACATCACACCTACTTTCTTTCTCTCTCTACCTCTCTAAAGATGTCGTCTCAAACATTTCTAGTTCTCTTTTTGCCAGCAAATCGAGCATGCTCGAGGTTGTTCTACATCAACGTGCTATATAATTACCTACATACCTCACAGGCCAAACGGTAGTTCAAGCCCTGTGTTAACGGCGACTTCTCTTTCCTATGGGGAAGCCAAAAATTCGACCCCCACAGAATCAAAACCCCTGAACCGATTGAGATAAAATTTGGCACGGTTGATTACGTCAGCGAGGAAACCCGTCATGCAAATCCCTCCAAGGGGGGCTTCTCGGCAAATAAGTGAAATATACGCAAAAATTTTTCTTTATATATGCCTTTTTTTCTTCAACGCACCTACAGGTCAGACCTCTTAAGGGATTTTTACGCTTAATACGTCAAACGACGCGGTTCTGCACAAGAAAGTGCCTTTTAGGGTTAGAAAATTAAAATTTAATATTTAACGTATTTATTTGCAAAAATCTAAAAAAAAATTACAATGGCGCCTATGGGGAAAATTAAACAATTCTTTAAACGGTCATAACTTTGGTTGTGTATAAAATAGAGTCGTAATTTTTGGTTCTTTGTTTTTCGGGGATGGCCAATCTAATGGCGCCATTCAATTTTACCCCGGACCCTCCCTGGTTGCCATGGCAACGAAATTTGGGACAAAATGGGCTATAACTCGGCTTGTGTAATATCACCTTTTGTGATTTTTGCTGTTTCCGATGTGCGAGTTCTTTAATGTTGCCGTTAACAAGTGTATAAACTGATGTTTTGTACATTTATTCTTAATTAATTGCGGTGCTTATTTACAAAACGGGCCGAGAGACAGACGAACAAGAGCCATTATGCGGCTTACTACACTGTGAGGCATGAAGACACAGCAAATTTTTTTCATCATAACTTGAAGAAAAGTGATCCTATTTTAATAAGTTTTGGTGCGAATATTCCTGATACAATTGGCCATCAAATGACTGTTTAGTTTCCCATCTCACATATTGTCTGTTTCTGCACTACCTGGGGAAAGAAAACAAACACAATATTAAGGACCTTGGTGTATGCTGGAATGACTGTTTTCGTAAATTATTTGGATACAAACGTTTTGAATCTGTTAAAGAAGTGCAATATTTTTGAGGTGAATTATCGTTTGACTTGATCTATGAGTTACAGCGATGGAAGTTTCTGAATGCTGCTCATAAGCTTTGTGACAGATTTTCCTGTTTGTATTATCTGCAGAGCCATACCGTGAGTGAATTAAAGCTCAAATTTGGTGATACTGACGCTATTGGCAGAATGAAGCAACTCGTTCACGTTTACTTTGGTCATTAGTTTGAATAATGTGTACTTTTAAACTTTATGTAGGCTTATATTAGTATTTGTTTTCTCTCATCTTGTCTGTCCGGTACTGTCGGTTTAGTGGTATTGTACTTTTTTTATTCTGTATTTGTATTTGTATTTGTCATCTGCCTGAATAGCGAATAAACAAGTTAAATATTGCATTTTTAACCACTTTGGTATTATTGCCTAATCAAAACAACACACAAAACACACATTTTGTTCATATTTTTATCCTTTTAGCAAATTAATAGTTTATCTAATTGTCCATTTTTAACTGCCTACAAAAATGTTTGAAATGTTGACCCACAAAACATGGGCGCAGCTCGGAGACACTTTCTCCATTCATTGATAGCAGCGTTGATAACGTTCTGCTCCAGACCAATCCAGACTTCACCAGTCACTTCTTGAATTCATCAATATTCCTAAATGTTATGCCTATTTAATAAACGTGCTACTGCACAACAGTCAAACCTTGTAATTGATTGGCTGTTGGTGGCCACTTATTCGGAAAGATAAAATTGTATAAAGTTTTTGTTGATTTTAATGCATATTTTGGTCGTTTTGTTTTTTCCCAGTTAGTACAAAATCAGATGTTGGGTGAGGTGGGAAACTGAAGGCCTGTTTGATGGCCAGTTGTGTCATGAATATTGTATACCAAAAATTATTAAAATTGGATAATCCTTCTTCAAGTTATTGTAAAAAAATTTTGGTGTTTTTTATGCCTCACAGTGTAGGACTGCCGCACAACAGAATTCAGCTGTAAGCAGAGAGTATAAGAGACAAACCGGCGAGATCAATGAGTGAAAACTTTCCGTGCAGTTTTCTGCTTCCTCTACGCACACCCGAACGCACACCAATAACAACAATAAATATCTGCAAATGTGGCAACAGAAAAATTTGAAAATCGGTCAATACCTGTGAAGACTGGATTATGACAAAGTGCGGAAGTTTTTTTTGGGACAGTGCAGCGCAGACGTCACATCGCACGTGTAAAATTTAACCCATCAACTCGGTGCAGGTTTGCGCTTGCCAAATGTTGCAAAATGTTTATACTTAGGGGGTGCCACTATTATGTGGAGTTTGTGGACACAGTGTCTTGTGATGCTTCTCAAGCGTACGCTTCTCAAGCGTTCGTGGTTTCCTTCATCAAACGTCTTAATGCGACGTTCCTCAGATAGTGCACCGTCATCAGTCGGAATTTCTACAAAGATAGATGGTGCGGGAATTTGCTTATGAACCAAAATTCCCATTACCTCCAATTCCCGTTGACTAGGTTTCCATTCCCACTTTAATTTCTTCCCATCAATTTTGACCCATCGTTCACATTCGCACGGGATTCGTAGCCTACGGGATCCGTGGGTATTCCCATCACGTGCTAACGCTCTATTTTCGTATGCTACTTTTCAGTGTTGTTAGCAATACTGGCAAAAATATTGCAATAGCAATAGGCAATACTTGGTGGAAAAAGTATTGCAATACTGATTGCAATACTTTTTTACAAGTCATTATTGCAATACCATTGCAATACTTTTTGTAATACTCCACTATCTGCTTTCTTAAGTAAATTGTTATTTTTCTTGCTGTGTACAACTTTCTTTTCTAAATTTTGGGTTGACTACTTGACTACAGACCACGTGATAATGTGGTCAACCCAGAATTCAAAAGACGAACAAGTCATGTTCAGTCTTTTTCACGTGATCGAACAAAAGAATGACTAGATTCTTTGTGTAATTGAACAGCGTCCTCACGATTAAGAGTGTAATCTATGTCAAAAAAGTATTGCTTCTAAGTATTGCAATATTTCAGTCCTAAAAGTATTGCAATACCACATGCAATACGAAACATGCAACCAGTATTGCAATATCTGCTGCAATACTAGAGTATTGCAATACTTATTGCAATAACTGCAATACTGCTGTTTTTGCTACTACTATTACTACTACTGCTAGAGCTGCGTACGTTCGTCGTAGAATAATCTGGAAGACGGCATGAGATCGCGAGGAGTGGTTGTTGGCGAATGTGACTCCGGACGTACGCACTGAGTTGCCGTGTTGGATGAGTTTCATGACGTCATCGGTGCAGCTGATTTCTGCCTCTTTCAAGCCGACGATCTGCACTTGTTGCTTACCATCCTCCAGCACTCGCAGCTTTGCCTTCCCGTTCAACAGGTCAAACACCTACGACACAGCACACTCCGCGTTACTACAACAACAACTACTACTACTACTAGCACTATTTCTGGTTGGTGTTTAACCTGCCATTTTCGCTAGTTACTTCAGATAATGCTCGGTTCACCAAAACAAAACTACACTAACTAAATGGCTAACTGACTGGTTTATTGATTAATCGACTGATTTTTTTGTGTGATAAACAGAGAGTCGGAAAATACAAAGCAATATAATTTTACTTTTGAAAAGCCAGCAAAAGTTGGCCTATTGCAAAAATGACGACCAAGTTGCACTAAACACTTCAAGATATTTGATAGAAAACAAAAATACAAAGTGACAGCGCTGACAAATTGTGACAATCTACTGCATCAATCAATCAATCAATTAATTAGAAAAATTATCAGAGCAGCTAAGAACCTTTCCGCTGTAGATCTCAAAGAAGCTGGCACAGACGATGAGATCGGATTTCTTGAACCTCGTGTTGAGCAGTCGGAACACATCACCAGCTGCACAGCATCGCTAGTACATCAATACCACTACTGCACGTAGTTAGAACGGTTAAATAGTATAACTTTTCATAGAAAACCCATCTGAGAGCTACGGAGCGTCACCTGCCATATGGGATCATACATACCACCCGATACGCACAAACGCGCCTTGCCATAACCACAGCCATACAGACTGGTACTCGATTTGCACGCCCCTGAGGAATGGAAAGCTGAGTTGACCTTAGCGTCTATAAAGCATGCGTTTTTGAGCACTTAGGTGCAGCACTGAATCTGTCGCGTACGCTAGGTGGCAGCTCCGTTCTCGGCCGAGGATTGTGCTGTCGCAGCGCAAAGTTAATTATAAGCTACACGAATGTATCGGGATGATCTGCTAGAGTCACTGTTGCGCCGGACATGAACGACATTCAATCTTAAGTACGGTAGTCTCAACAGATGTCAATAGCCGGTAGTTACTTACGCTCAAATAATTCGACCCAAATTTAACTTTTAGCGTCGTTTCTAGTAAGCCACCAAGCGACAACTGAGTACTGGAGAGATTTTTGCAGCAAAATGCGCCGCTCAAATCTATCTTTTACTTGCTTTCTACTTACTCACTACTAGCTAACTGAAGTCGATCACAAGAAACAGCAACTGAAGCCACATCACAGACAAAGACGACGCGTTATACAAAAGCATGCAGCAGCAGCAGCAGGGAGGGGCGCTGATGAAGCCACCAATAATTTCTATAGGCTACTGAATGCTAGTAGTTAGTGGCTATATACTGCACAGTCGTACTACAGCGGCAAACAAACGAGTAGTAACGATACTGATTATTCCAGGCATATCAGCGATTACAGTAGGTCTATATACGACCGGTTTCATCGGCCGCATTGCGGTTCCTGCTTGTCCGTCTGTTCGTATGTCCGTCCATCGATACTGCAGCAATCGTCCAATTCTACATTGTGTTCCAGGCAGAGTAGAGTGGGACACTATTGACAGCCGACCTGCCAGCACGTAGACGCCTTTACTGCAGTCCTGACGACCTTTCGCCAAGAAATCGCCGCCCATTGTCTGTATACATATCCCACGGCAACAACACACTACTACTACCCACCGCTGTTTATATAGCTGATGCCACAATTACTGCACGAGCTCATGCAGGACTAATTGATATCATTTCACTCACTCAGCTATGTTTATACAACAAATCAATATCGTCTTTAATTATTATGCGACCATCCTAACAGGCCGCATTACCGGTCCAGCCCGTCCGCCCGTCCGTCTGTTCTGCACAGACTCCTAACTTAAACAGAATGTAGCTGAAAAAAACAAAATTGGAATGAACGATTTCCACGACATGTTTAGTTCAAAAGTTGAGAGACCATATCTCGCGTATATCTAGCTTGTGTTTACTTGCGGCCGGCGCGGCTTGGCCCACTGCACACTAATATCCCGTTTACACGATTGAGCTAACATCGAGCAAACGTTGAGCAAATGTATTTACAATACACGTGCTAATTGCTCGACGATCGCTCGATGTTTGCTAGCATTCATCCAGCTAGCTCGACGAGCTATGGTAATTAGCATGCTAATTAAAAGGGCGGGCAGGTTGTAATTGGAAAGCCTACATAACACGTGATCAGCTGTGGGCTAAGCCTAGGCATACATTTGAGCCAGGGGCGGAATTCCATCAGGCCTGCTTGATGTCTGCTCGAGCAAAATGTCTGCTCGATGTCTGCTCGATGTTTGCTCGATCGTGTAAACGGGGTATAAGCGAAGTGCAGTGGGAGTGTAGGCCTACGCATAACTAGGCGGATGACCGCACAGCATGTCGTCACAAGGTCTGACGAAATCTTAGCTTGTTTTTACTGCGTAGTTTTTTTATGTTATACTGACGCGTTCAGAAAAAAACGGCGTGTGTCAGGACTTGTTGTTGTACTTGCTCGTACTTACGTGTGTTTTTCCGCTGCCCGTCTGTCCGTAAGCGAAGCACGTCGCCATGCCACCATTGAACGTGCACTCGACCAACGGCTGGGCCGTGTATCTACCGCAGAGCATGCACCCACGAAGACCACACACGTGTGATATAGGCCTATTGTCGTTAGTGGAAAATTATGTCTACTTCATCAAAGGGCGCGGTACGTTAAAGCACGTGCAAAAAATATAACTAAACTGAATTGACCAATGGGCGTGAAATCAAAGAACTATCAAAATCGACTAGCATCGGTCAAACTTAACACAAACATAAAAGCGGCAGTCTCGATCATAGTGTACATATAATTAGCAGCATTACCGGTAGATCATTTCGTTGGTGCTGTTTTCGTCGAACGAGTAGTCAAAGCGGAACGTCTGGTTCTCGAGGTACTTGGTCAGGTCGACTTTCTGCTTGGGTTCGTGGACGATGACGACGTCTTTGTGAGGAATCGTCACGACGTCGATCTCCTTGCGTTCCAGCTCTGCACAAATGAATAAATGTTCACCACCAGACAGCAGCACAGTATAGGGCCCCCGTGGCATCTACCACACAGCGCTTAGACTTGCTCAGTGCTGCATTTAGGAATGCACAGGTAGGTCCGTGGCCCCACAACCAAGAAATTCACACATTTTCTAAACAAAATCTAAAGAAAACCGTTTCGGCTCTCAAAACGTGCTTTATAATTAGTTTAAATTTAGTGTAAGATAGTTTCGTTTGTACGAAAAAACATAAAACTATCTAAAAGTGGACTTAGTTGTTGCATAGATAACAGTAAAGTTTAACCTTAATGTCTTGCCACTTCTTTGTATTTCGACGTAAATCATACACTATTTGAGACAATGCCAAAACCTCCATCGCACGTATAAATATTAGTGCAAATCCGTCTCTTGGTCCACTGAGGGCGTTATTAAATTAGTTACACAGCTATAACTTAACTAGTGAAACCTTTTTTGTTAAGTGGTCTCTTGCGCAAGCAGACACATATCTGGTGATTTTCAATGACGTCTGTGGCTGTCAAAGGTCGATATTCCAGCGTCTTGCGAAACTCTCTATAGCACATCACACCACACGGATAACAGCTACAGTTCTTATTGGTAAGTAATAATGAAGTATCAACTTGAGAAAAACTTCTGCATCGTCTTAACCATGTGACGTAATCAGCGAGGACGTCGGCCCAGTGTTGACGCGAGATGCGGCCGTCCGCCTTGCAACGGACATGCAATTCTTACTTACTTTTAATTTCAGTTAAAAGTCCACTTTTACATTTCCTAGCGTCCTATGCGTCACAGTGAGCCGCGCTTACGTGAAATAAGCGTCATTTTCTTGGGATTTTGACATCCGATAACCTTGACCTTTTCAGCTGAAAATCAGTTGCCGAAACGTCAACAAATCAGTAAATAAAGGCAGTAATTTCATAAATTTATACTTTCTCCACCTGAGTTTATTCAAAAACTTGAGAAGCGTTTACCGAATCATGGCTTCGAACTCCCAGCTAGGTGCAGTGACATCATAGTCGTGGGTGGTCTGTTCCCGCAGTGCGAGCTGGGCGGCTCGACGCTCGGTGCGTCTCTGTTTGATCCTCTCCACTTCCTTCAAGCAACTCGACTTCTTGCTCCGCAGCACTAGCAGCAAAAACACACACAGGTACTTAGGCTTAAACTCCACTCGACTCGATCTGCTGACTGCGGTGGAGTTGTTGCACAACATGCTATAGTTACACGTAACGGCTGCCAACCAAGCCGCCCAGGCAAACCCAGCCTGGCCATCCTTCCGTGTATAGTACGAAATGAGTACTAGCGGAGAAGGGACAGACCGCTGAACTGATCTTAGTGATCGGTTATGTACCAAGATGATTTAGGCTACCCGTCGATCGTAGACAGTCACCCATCCAAGTAGCAACTACTTACAGTGTAACAGCGACACAAGCGGGAGTCAAACTGATAACCTCTTGATCGTAAATCTTACGCCAGCCAATGCCCACCAGTACCATTAATAAAGAACGCCTCGACTTACTCGCTCAGCAACTACATATTAAGTTACGTTAGAGATGAGACTGATCGTTCGTACGGTTCGTGCCGCGTCGAGCATCCTCGATGTTGGACAGTGAGTCGCCACTCTCTTGTGCGAACAGCGGTGAACAATCTCCTACCCGTGTACTGGCCCCCGCTGAACCGTCTTCCATGTGCGGCAGACGAGCATAGCTTGGCCGCGTGCCTCCGCGCGCCAACAGTAACCCTACTGCACATGCAGTCGACATATATCACTCATCGGTTCACCTTCACCCACTTTTATACAGGGAGAGAACTCGTGCTCATCATTTCACTGAAATCCATGTAAAATGTTGCACTTGTGATGGTACAATTGGGTTTTTAATATTTTTTTAGTGTACACTGTGTCTAGAAAACATCCTAAATATTTTCAATTTTAACTGGAAGAAGAATTATCGGATTTTAATAATCTTTGGTGAGAATATTCCTGAGACAACTGGCCAACAAATCATTATGCATTATCATTATATTGCAGTTTCCCACCTCACCCATGGTATGTTTCTGCACAACCTGGGGAAATCAGAACCAACGAAATTCAGCTTTTTTCTTATTAGATGCACGGTGTACATCAAATGTTAGAGCAAAACTGTTTCGGTCGTTTGTCTTGTGTTTTTATGACATTGCACTATGAAAAAACTTTCAGTTGGCCAGCCTTAAAAAGCTTGCTTCTGGTTATGTTAAAAGCCTTAAACTTTTTTTTTGGATTTCCCAAATACAGCAGTGTCACTGCGATGTTAATGCAATTACGTCTGCCAAGCTGCTTTGGTACAGTATTGCATAATGCCAAAGTGTCATTTTGTGCCAGACTGAAGTGTGTTAAGAATGGACTGTTTGATGCTCTAGGCTTGGCGTTAGTGTAACTGTGTTTACTGTTTTCATATTTCTTTCTGTACTGCTTTAATGTCTGTCTATCTGTATATCTGTGTTTCTGTCTGTCTTTTTCTGTTCGTGTTTATGATGTTTATGGGTCTTGTTGCCTGATACAAATAAATAAATAAGTAAAACTATATACCGAGGTAAAAATTGTTGTGAATTTGTGGTAGACTTTCGATTAATTGTGAATTTATAGGCCTAATTGTACAGCCAACCGACAACAAGACAAAGCAGCGGAGATAGGGCTTTATGAGGTGTGTATGAAAAAGCGCACTAATGGCGGCATTTCACGTAGTTGCTTCAGCGGCTGCTCATGACACTAAGGACGGCTGGCGGGCTAAAGTTATGCTATAGTAAAGCTGACAATAGTGCTTTGTGTGACAATGTCTGTGAAATAGCATGATGCCTGGGAGATGCTGATGTGACGCATGCGTATTGCGTGAAACTGTTTATAGCAGACCAGCATCGTACTGGAAGTTAGTTTCTTGTGGATATCGGTCTGCGCCATGTCTATACTAAGATACATGTAGTTACCCGCGATTTTTCGAGCGCACGTGATATTTTTGTGTCACATATGTAGGCCTAGTTAGAGTTTTTTTGCGACTTCTAAGTTTATGGCATTAAGAATACGATGATGAAGAACAGGTTTAATGTCAAGTAGGCTATGTTATTATTGATACGCAGTGGCGGTTTTAGACCCGGGCAGGGGGGTACAGGCCCCCTCCCCCCAGTTTCAGTTTTGTTGCCACCCATGATTTTTTTGCAAAGATAACACAAATATCTGATTTATTTGCGTCGCCAAATATTAGAAAAATAGCTAAATTTGCGGCTTCCACTGAACGTCCAAAAGCCAAAAGTGCTTCAGCTTTAGAAGCACTTCGCTCCCCTAGCCCTGACCAGGGCTCCGCCCCTAGACCCCGATGGGGGCTCTGCCCCCAGACCCCTGTTATAGGCTCGCGCTACCGCGCTTGCCATGGGGCTGTGCCTCCCAGATATTACGGGCTAGAACCGCCACTGTTGATACGTAGGTGGTAGGCCTAAACGTGGTATACAAACAACTTTCTGACTTTGCTTAGGAAAATGTTCCAAAAATGTGATGAGTCGCACAGCTCTCTTTGCCTAAAGTGGCGTTTTGTGTACTTTTGTTAGTTTTTTGCTGTTTTGTCTTAAATTTTGCTCAGCAACCAAAAAACCATACTTAATGTATGAGTATATTCTCACAAATGCGACATCAAAGTCAAACTAATGACAATAAAATAAATTCACACTAGACAAGCGGTACGTTTAGCGCTGTTTAAATTGTTGTGTTTAACACTTTGCCTAACATATCAACAGTAAAACTTTAAAAGCACGTACAAAGCGACATAACTAAACTGAACGGAACTGAATTGAACTGACATGGGTTAGTTTTTGACAAATGACCAATGGGCGAGAAGAACGAGCTTATTCGTCATCGGTTGACGGGTACGTGCGCGTAGTCACCGACGCCGTTAGACGTTCCCTATTGTAACGTATTATTGCTTGACCATTGCTCAGTTCGTCGAAAACTATAGATGTTAAAAACGTTGCAGGAAATATAAAAAACGTTAAAAAAACGTTTCAAAAAACGTGGCAATAATAAAAAAAACGTCTAAAAACGTTGAATAAAAAACGTTGGCCATAATTTGTTCAACCTCTTGCCTAATACCTATAATGCTGTAAGTGCAGTATAACTTGAACTATAGTTTAGATGAAGAAAACTTCATTTAATTTCAATTCAACTGTGTAGTCATAAGACCATAGCATTAAACTAACTAAATATACTAGTTAAAAAATTTTTATTTAGTATATTTATACTAACTAAATAAAATACATTATTATGACCTATTATTTCTTTTCTGCGCTTCCAAAAATACCTCTTGAAGCTTTTGATGGAATTTTCTATGCATGTTTATTCTTAATTTAAAAAACGTTGAGCAAAATAAAAAAAACGTTAAAAACGTAAAAAACGTGGCAAAAATAAAAAAAAACGTAAAAAAACGATTTTCACATCTATGTCGAAAACTAAACCATATCAGTTAATTCCAGTTCAGTTTAGTTTAGTTCAGTTACGTCACTCTGTATGCGCCTTAACGCGATTGTAATATTATACAACGACTCCACTCCACTTGTACAACATCTAATGATACATTTTCTCACGAGCACGCATTACCCTGTTAAAACGAAACGGCAACATTTAATAATAACATGCTAATTTAATTTCGATTTGATGGCAACACGTCATCAACTTTTTCGTTCTTCTATTGTATAACTCACATTTTGGCTCACTCAAAATGGCAATTTCAAGTACAATGTACGTACAAAAAACGCATATCAACGTTGTAATTGAAGCACATTTTAACAAACTTGGTGTCATAGACTATGTGCAATGAGTTTTCTTTGTTAATGTTTGTTGACAAATTTTGATTCAAGTCGCAACCAGAAAAGGCAAAATCCAGTCACCCGTTACATGGGCCATGCCTTATTTTTCTGTTAAATTGCATCGAAATCCATTTATAAGTTTTTGACGCCATATGTATAGCCCCGTCTAAGGTTATCCAAATGATTTTTGCTGTTTTAGAGGACTGATATCATCACGTCGTCCTTACACGCAGTTGTAATCTAGTAAGTTTTTTTACATATATTTGCCGTTTCATTGCCAAAAGTCGGGGAATGAGTTTGACGCATGTAAAAATGGATAGCAGAATCCGTATCTTTACCTTTTAAGTTTTTAAGGCAGAGCAGTATACCTCCGGTCGGGTACAGAACGTTAGATGTGTCTACTACTACTACTGCTGCTCCTACTACGCTACTGCTCGTTATACCTGGAAATCAGAGTTGGCTGTCGTAGACTTCGACTGACGTCATCTAATTGCCAAACCCTCAACCCGCACCTCCGTCAGATGCAAGCACCTTATTGATATTTTTTTTGTACAAGCTGAGGTATAGCCCTTGTTGTTTTAAATTTTGTTGCCATGGCAACAAAGGTCGGTCGGGTAAAATTCAGTTATCAGCAATTGATGGCCCATTTCCGAAAATTCCTTCACAGATGCAAAAAATCTTGCAAATATCTGTTACACAAGCCGAGTCATAGCCAATTTTGTCCCAAATTTCGTTGCCATGGCAACGGGAGTCGGTCGGGAAAATTGCGATTAACAGCATTCGATAGCCCATCTCCGTAAAACCCCTATAGGTGCAAAAATCTCGCAAAATTTTCTTACGCAAAGCCGAGTTATAGCTAATTTTGTCCCAAATTTCGTTGCCATGGCAACGGCGGTCAACCGAAGGTAAATATGAATGTCACCGTTAATTAGGACGACCCCGAAAACCATATCCTAAAACCAAAAATTACGACTCTATCTTGCACACAACGGAAGTTATGACAGTTTGAAGAATTTTTAAATTTTCCCCATAGGCGCCATTGTAATTTTTTCGAATTTTTCGAATAAATAAGTAAAAAATTAAATTTTTATTTTGTAACATTTTAAGGGCACTTTTTGCGCAGAACCGCGTCATTTGACGTAGTAAACGTAAAAATCGGTCCAACGGATTCGTCTGTAGGCGAGTTGAAGAACCAAAGAAGTGTAGTAAATTTCCAACAGGAGGGGTGTATATTTAACCTATATGGAGAGCAAAAACCTTTGGACGGATTGAGCCCAAATTTTTTTCGATCGTAGGAGTCCACGTCGTAATCACGCCGTTCAAATTTGGTGACGATCGGTTCAGGGGTTTCTGCTTGGCTGAGGGTCAATTTTGCCTTTTCCCATAGACTTTAAAAATCGTCTTTACAACATTCACACTATCGTGTGAGATGTGATGTGCAATGCAAATGGTTGTATTTTGTCAATATGCTGAGCAGAACAATTTCCAACATTTCGAAGGTTTGAACACGTTAACCCCTCGCAAAATACAGCTCGGGCACACACGCAGCATAATAACAAAAAACAATCGAGCAAATTCACAGACGAACGACTGCGTACGGACATGGTACATTACGTACGTATTGTGTAGGCATACATTTAAACTGCACAAGATTATTTTATACAAGCCGGTAATAAAACAACGATGAAGCTGTAGTAATAGTGTAATACTGCAATTTTTTATAGGCTCAAATGAAAAAGCTGTTTCAAACAAAACGATGAACAAAAATAGTCAGCTGAAAAAAGAAAGAAACGGACGGAATTTTTGTCTGCAGCATTTATGCGTGTGCGAGTAAGGTTGTCTGTCTGTCGAGTGTGATTTTAAAGTACGGTGTTCATATGAATTTGACTACATGGAAAGTTAATATTACATTAATAATTGACTCAGTAGCTTTACTCATTGCAGCCCTAACACCAGCGATCTAGCGCAAGGGGAAGACCCTCAAATTTGGCAGGTGTAAATTGCGCTAATCAAAAAATTTGTAGAAATTCGCTCCAGTGTTGTGGAAACATTTTTACGTTTACAGTGGGCCTTTGTCGTAGCAGTGAACGTAACCAAAGTGATGATATACAACTTAGACAATGCCAGATTAAGCAAACCGTCTGCGGTTGACTAAAATTCATCCTCGTTGTAAATTTATTGCGTTATATGTATTCCGAAATTCATAAAATCCGTCGACACGCGTTAAAGTTTACAAGGTGAGCCCGCCGAGACACAGTGCAGTTATGTCTGTGGTCGCAGATGTTCCGTCAACCAAGACGTCGGCTGGCAAGATTTAACGATGAGCAACGACACGAGCAACGAATGTGCAGTCCAATACGAACGTAACACGCCACCTAATGCTGTAGCAGATCCGTGGTGTGACTGTAGGAGGAATCGATGATATTTTGATGTCTGTCCAGTTCCGCTGGACTGGTCGCGTCGCACGCATGGATGGCATTGGGTTTCCAAAGATAGCTTCGTAGTTTGTACTGCCTGCGATCTCGGGCATGGCGTTCGATCGTGGTTCGTGGATAGCGGAAGCGATACAAAGACATGCTGAAGTTCTCACACACGAAAGGCTGTGACATGCAGTTTGGCAAGCTGGAGACTATAACCGCAGATAGATCGTCGTGGCGGACTGTGTTCAAGCAGCAGACATTCTGCCTTCAAAGACAGACCTGTACGCTCACTACAAGACAAGCGCACTCAACGCGAGACCGGCAGTCAACCACCACCTGACCGAGGCTTCACGTGTGATGTCTGTGCGTCAGAAATCATTGGCCTCGACGTACTTACAGTTTGACCATGCATGATCCTAAGATCTATCGTACACCGACGACTCAGTCCAACATTACAAGTAGAAAACTCTGCGACAGCTCAAAATATGTACGTCGATCGTTTCCGGTCGAGCGGAAGTGTTGTGGCAATAAAACAAGAAGAAACAATCTTGCTTGCCAGAAGTTGTCACTGTTAAATTTTTATACTGTCTATGATATTTTTTCTATTATTGCAAATAGTTATTTCTTTGTTCGTCCTAATAGACCGCATTAAAGGTCGTGCCGTTTGACCGTCTGTTCCTAACTAAAAAGGAGTAAAAAATTAACATTGTTGTGAACCTTCTCTCGAGCAGTCAATAACTGCTCAAAAGGTCAAAGATCAAAGTCAGCGAATGTCAAGCAACATGAGATCTCGGAGACTCGCGTAAACACGACTTGCGCCGTGACTTACGTCACTGCGAACGCTCGACGCCAAGCAATGTAAAATTAAATTTTCAATTAAAATTCGAAGTAAATTACGTTAAGTGTCATATCTCGTGGCGACAGTGGGTCGATACGATCTACGATCGCTTGTTTATGCTGGTGTTGATAATGCAATTTTGCGTTAATAGATCCCTGGTAGCCCATTAAAATCGCTGTTCGTCATCACGTTGCTGGCGTGAAGAATCTAATTAACGGCTAATAGCACGTAACGTATACGTGCACGCACAGTCCCGATTACCGCCATGAAATTCCGTCTTCAGTGAGCTACAAAAAGGTGGTGTATTGCTCTTAATACGAAACCTTTCACAGAACTATGGAGCGTTACCTGCCATATGGGATCACATAGTGTTAGCTGTCACTCAACACAGTTGAACGCGCCCCGCCTTAACCCCGTCAGACAGGCCGGTACTCGATTTACCTACCACGAAGAGATGGAAGGCTGAGTTAACCTTAGTATTGGTTATACCAAAATGGTTTACTTGTCCGCAGACAGTCACCCATTCAAGTAGTAACCACTTGATACTGTCCCGACCGGAAATCGAACCCACGACCTCGCAATCGAAAGTTCGACATTCTACCGTTACACAGCCAAGCCACATACAAACTTATGCTTATGCGATTATTCGCATGCGACTCTTCTGCGTAGGCCGAATGTTTTAACAAAATAATACTATCCGATAATTAACTGTACATAATCTGATTTTCAGAAAACCAAATAAGTGTCGTATATGACCAATGTTATTAAATAACAGCAATAGAACTGGCGCGCACTCAGCGAGTGTGCTTTGTTCCAGTAATACGACGACAAGATCACGCACATCACGTTACAAACGTATCACTGACGGCTCACAAAAGAAAGTGTAATTATTATATACTAACCAATTACAAAACACGCAAATCAAACGCGTCAGGAAGTTAGTATCGGACTCACAATAGCATGCCTGCAGGGTTCTTAATCTAAGCTTAGGCTATGCTTCGAGACAAATGTCCTCTCGTGCTTTTTAAATTCGAAAGCATGACAAGTTTTTCACAGCACCCCTACGTGTTAAATATCTCCAGCTTTGTCTGCATTAATTATCATTATCATAATAACAATAACATCAAACAGTAATAACGGTAACAACAATTCTAATAAGGTTGACAAATAAATAGAGAAAGAGAGTACAGACAATCGGCAGACGAATTGTTAAAACTGACGATCGCACTGGCAGCGGCGTCGTGGAATAAAAAGTTGGGGGGGGAAGTTGCCATTTTCCGACTACAACTGCACATAATTATGTAACAGGAAAACTTTGCTCAAAATTTCAGTTTTGTCCCTCACTTCTCTAAAATAAAAAAAGTAGCTCAAAATTGTATGTTTTAAAAACAATTTTTCGACAATTTTTTGCATTTTAAAATTCCAGGAAAAATCTATTAGCCCCATGACTTGCTGCCACGACAACAGCTCACGCTGCTATTGACAATAATAACGTTTTTGGTGTGACAAAAAGTAATAAACGGCTGTCTGGTGTTTAGAGATTGCAGTAAAATTAAAGTAGCTCTAATCTTGAAGACCGTCATTTCGATGCTTTTCTGACGTAATTTCGTTTTGGCAAAAGTAATTGTTAGTCCCAAAATCTCCTAATCCATTCAAGTGTCTCAGCTTAATCAAAAAAAATCTAGCGACAATTATATTTTTATTAAAAGAATCGCTTACTGTCCTAGGCCTAACGCAGACGAGATTCAAATATTAACTAAAATAAAGATAGATACAACTATATTTTTTTTACAATATTGTACATAAT
>Ga0209367_1005722_pt1 | contig 17205 bp, 8 predicted proteins | sample WorMetLIZISLAND2_FD_187412 | JGI IMG/M metagenome (GOLD analysis project Ga0209367, IMG submission 187412) | Marine gutless worms symbiont microbial communities from Max Planck institute for Marine Microbiology, Germany - Olavius geniculatus... ... | reverse complement strand
GTTCTACTGTAGGCAGTTGAAAAATGGATAACTGAATGAAATGTCAGCCACAGTGTCAGAAATGTAAACAAAATGTGTTTTTACGCGTTATGTTAATTAAGCAATCATGTCGTATTGACTAAAAAAAGTGATATTTTGTTTGTTCTATTTTCCCCAGGTAGTGTAGAAGCAGATGTTGAGCGAGATGGGAAATTAAATTGTCACTTGACGACAAGTTGTCTCAGGAATATTCGTACCAAAAATTATTAAAATCCGATAATCCTTCTTCACGTTATAGTCGAAAATGTTGGGGATGTTTTTTTGGGACACAGTGTATATAATATTTGCATCATTTTGGCAACATTGGTTAGACCGTTATTTACAGATGACATACTGCTTTTCCGTATAGGCCTACACTGCGGATTTAAGGCAGATAATTGCAGCAGAACGTTGGGGTGTGATCTGCAGGGTGACACTGTTTAATGTGGCCAGAAACAGTGTTGAGGTGATGACGGTGGGGCAGGCAGACATCGACCTAGTTGCTTGCAGCCATCAGGCGCCCAGTTCTACATCAACAGACAATGAAAATACAGTGTGCAATTCAGTATACTACCGTAATCTATCACCATTTCACAGTCATAAACATACTAGCAAACATTCAGGCTGCGTCGGCATACCATTATATTTATGCTTGGTGGCAGTAGAAGAACCACAAACATAGCACTGGCAACGTGATTGGACCAGGGACCAGTGCGCGACAGTGGCCCAGCTACGCACTTTTCATTCCCTGTGGCCGGCAGGTTACCTTCACCGGATCAAGCGCCGGGACTATGCCACCTGTCCGCACTGCAACGGCGCTGATGAGACGGCAGAACACCTGGTGCTACAGTGCCCAGCTCATGACCAGGTCCGGAGGGACATCTGGCCAAAAGGAAAGTTCAACACGGATCCTCGACGCCTCTGGGACTTCTCGGAGCAAATCGGGGTAATGACCAAGATTGAGAGAAACATTCAACATCAACAAAAGCAAAGTTATTGAAAACATGGTAATGACTGGCTTAAAAGACTAAGGGTTCTTTTTGAAGAAAATTCACCAGCTCATACTAAATATGGCTTCCGTTAGAAGACTTAATAGACCATAGGTTATTGCAAGCATACCAAGAAAACGGCCTCTCAAAGCAGTTGCAGTGACTTAAAATACAGTACGCAGACACCAGTTCACTACTTCTAAAGCAGTTACCAGTACTTTTGCCCCATAGTAAGTATTTACTAAATATACTCATAAAGAGGCAACTAGCCAACTTGGTTTACTTAATAAAGTAGAAAGCAGTCATAGCCCTCAGGTACCTCTGCCAAGGCAAAGCTATTCGCCAGATGGCGTCACCATCTTCGGTTTTGCAGCGGTTCGCTTATGCCCCCTTTAACGCAATGGTAACGAAAATTTCAAAGTGATCCAGAATCCAGGATTCCTGCTGGATCACCCCCAAAATTGATCACTGGTAGTTTATGTCATGCCCAGCATACCCTCAAAATTTGAGAAAGATCCATCCATAACTTTTTGAGTTATCTTGCTAACACACAGAGAAACAAACAAACAAACAGACAAACAAAAACCGGCAAAAACATAACCTCCATGGCGGAGGTAGTTACGAAAATGCATATTTCTCAGTTTATAATAATCAGTGTTTACTGCAATCATTCACCATTCAGATCACCCGTTAAGGCACTGTAGCATAGCCCCTGGACTCCAAATGTTTCAGTCGACTTATCATTCAATCAATCATTCAATCTATCAACAAACCAAAAGAGTGTTTATACAGCATCAGTATGCTGTTGGCAAATACGGATATTCGTTGTCGATACAGAGACTGCTAATTTGCTAAACAGCAACAATTATTGCTCAGTCCTAAAATAATTTCCGTTACCATGGCAATGAAAAATTGAGTGGACATCAGTATAACGTATGACCTGATGTTGAGATACACTGAAAAAAAATCAAAATGAAAATCACACTGCTCAGTGGCAGAGACTGGACTGATCATTCATGTTCACTGTTATTCCTGTTAACAATTTGTTTCCGCTGTAAATACATATATCAAAGCTTTTCAGCAAAAAAATCCTGCATATTAGTACAATGACAGAAAGCTCATTACCATGACAGAGCGATCACAAAAGTTCAGCTGCGGCTCTGCGGGCTTGAGCTGTTCTTTATGTTGTCGGACTATGTCCATCATCACCGGCATTACACGAATATATTCCCCAGAATAAGGACTACATAACAAGCAAATGATACCAGACTAGAAATCAGTGCTAAACTAACCACTGTTCCAATTCTATGGTTCTGTGACTTCTCTACACAAAGTTTGGAGAAGTTCAAAAGTACTTTGTTGCATCCCGAATGATATCACAAATAAGATCAGCGAATAAATAAAATAAAACACAAAAATGATAAAATTTTAGTGTCACACGTCAGCCATGATCACATCAGTAATAAACTCCAATGTGATGACAAATATGCATGTGTCATGCATTCTAAAATATACTGTGTATCAAAAAAAACATCCCAGACATTTTCGATTCTAACTTGAACAAAAATTACCAGATTCTCATAATTTTTAGTACAAATATTCCAGACACAACTTTCCATTAAATGACTATTCAGTTTTTCACCTCACCCATTGTCTGCTTCTGCACTACCTCAGGAAAGAAACAAGCGAAATATGCATTGAAATATGTAGAAAACGTGAAAAGACATCCCCAACATTATATTGGTCGTAACTTGAAGCATTGCATGATTATCAAATTGTAATAATTTATGGCACACATATTTCCAACAAAACTGGCTATTAAATGACAGTTCAATTCCCACCTCACCTAATGTCTGCTTCTGCACTACATGAGGAAAGCAGACCAAGCAAAATTTGCATTGAAATGAATGAATAAACATCAATAAATTTCGTCTATCTAGATCTGTGGCCCCCAACAGCCAGTCTATTACAAGGTTTGACTGTCGTGCAGCAACGTATCTACACATGACGTTCAGGAATGTATATGAATTTAAGAAGCAACTGGCGAAGTCTGGATTAGTCTGGAGCATCAACACTGCTGTCAATAAAAGGAGAAATCGTCTCTGTGCCTGTGTTTGCACAATGGGCCAACATTTCGATCAATTTTACAGCAGGAAGTTGAAAAACAAAACAATTGGATGAAGTGTCAGCCAAAGTGTCAAAAATGTGAACAAAATGTATTTTTGTGCATTATTTAGATTAAGTAATGATACCACTTTAGGTAAAAATGCAATATTTTGTTGGTTCTGCTTTCCCCAGGTAGTGCAGGAACAGACATTAGGTGGGGGGAACTGAATGGTCATTTGATGGCAAGTTGTCTCAGGAATATTGTTACCAAAAAAAAATTAAAATCTAATAATCATTCTTCAACTTACAATCGAAACCGTTCGGGATGTTTTTTTGAGACACAGAGTAGTTTCACCAAAAATCAGAAACAAAGTGAAAAATAAAGTAAATCTTATGACCAACTGCAGTCCCACAGCCGCCATATCAAATACTGCAAAATGTGAGAATAATTGTCAACCATCAGCATGCAAAAACTGATGTCATTCAAAGCACTTCACCTACGTTAGAAGTCTATAGAACGAAAAGTAAAAGTGCTTAGTTTTTAACTAATTGTAACTAATACACTACTGCACTATAGTGACATGGCTTAGTACAGCTAGTAACCATTTAGACACAGTTATACAAATTGTGGACAGCATTTAACCACTAAGCCACCAAAAGAAAATGCTTTATATTACAAATCACAAACCTGATGGGAAACTTTTCACCAGGGTCACGGCCGAGATGAAAAAGTACTGGCTCCGCAGTGTAATTGGTGAGCTTTCGAGTTGTAACATTTTGAACGTACTGGCCCGGACAGAAATTCACATCCTGAAAAGAACGACAAAATCAACTTAATAACAATTTCTGCTCTACTAAATGAGCTAAGATAATGCTACGACAAGAACTAGTTGTCTTACTCTGGGGCGAGCCATGAAAAGAGCTGATAAGGCCTAAAAATGTCATGCAACATTAATTAGACAAAAGCTCATAGAAACAAACTGACACGCTAAATAGCACCCATCAATGAGAACTAAACTAAAGATACTGCAACATCACATGCAGACTAAACGTAAACAGTTGTTTTCAATAAAACTATAAAAACAAACTAAAAACTGCACTGATATTTTTGACGGTCGAATAAAAATTTAGGGACGCAGAATTTTCTAGGAAAGAACGACAACCAAAAGCACCAAAATTTTTCAGGCTTAGTTGAACGTGACTTACGCTGTGTGCCCATGTCCATAGATGAGCCTTGTACGCTCCATGCCTCACAGCCATTATCTCATTGCCACGGTAGTAGAACAGCGGCCTAACATCAACAAACATCAGGAGACAACCATTAAAATACTCCAAAACAAACCGGTGACACTAATAAAAAAACAACATTTTGGGGGTCTTTCGATTATTGCTATTAATAGCCTAAAAACGTTGGTGATGTGGCGTAGCGGTAGGTTGTGCCAGGCCATGTTAATACTTGAATTGAGAGGTAACCAGTCACCTAGGTACACTCAGCCTTCCATCCTTCTAAGGTAGTGTTTGCAATCCCGGGATCCCGAATACCGGGATCCCAGCTGTTTTCGCCAATCTGGAATCCCGGGATTGGTGGCGTCCCAATCCCAAGATTTCGAAATTACAAAAATTCGTCAAAGTTGTATTTTTTTGAGTGTTAAAGAACACAAATACCAATTCTAGCCCTCTAATAAATAAAATATTTGACGCGCATTAAGAGTTCTACTCCTTCTGTGCCCTGTAATTTGTGTTTTTAGAGTCACAGTCATTCCCTACACTCACAATACCTTCGGTACAGTCGGCCTACTACATCCTCATGCATAAAATAAGTCTACTATGGATACCAAAATAGCGACCATTCTGTAAGCCTAATCCCGAAACGGGAACCTGGGATCCCAGAATTACAAATTTCTTAATCCCGAATCCCAGGTTTAAGAAATCAATCCCGGTCTCAATCCCGGGATTGCAATCACTATTCTGGGATAGGTAAATCGAGTACTGGCCTATCTGGCTGGGGACAAAAGATGCGGCACATTCACAGGTCTGTGAGTGAGTAGGGTTTAATGTCCCACCCGACACAGTATAGGTCATTTCGGGGAAAGCGTTTGTAGTCAAAATTGCACATACACATAATAACAAAACAAAAAGTTTAACCTTTATGAAACACAAAACACAAAAAACAACCTAAACCTAAAATTGTAAGACCTGCCGATTATAACTGTGCATATATATATCGATAATGGCAGTTCTAATAATCTTCCCTGTTATCCTCCAGACAGTCATCCAGCTGGGGACAAAAGATGGGGAGCGTTCACCTGTGTTGGGCGGCAGGTAACACTGTGCGATCCCACGTGGCAGGTGATGCTCTGCAGCTGTAAGACGGGTTTCGTATAAAAAGCTATACACCACATTTAACTTTTTAATGTTTAAAGAGAACTCGGAGAATGCTAAACTCCACCAAGGCAATGCCATTTTTTTCACTGTGTTCATCCAGTAGCCAAACAATATTTGTGCGGAGTTTGCCCTATCTAGAAATGGTAAAAAATCCTCCAATCCTATCCTGTATACACTACAGATGCTGATCCAGATCACGACCAAAATCTAATCAACTCTAAGTTGGGCCCATTCCAACCTTTACTGAAAATTTCAGCCAAATCCACCCATAACTTTTTGCGTAATCCTGCTAACAAACAAAAAAACAGCTAAATAAACGCCAACTATCACGTAACCTCCATGACAAAGGTAATGAAAAGGTTACAGAAATGCTCTCAATCACAGTATATTAGCACTTAACATAATAATAACTATACAACAACAATGCTTCATTTGTAATAAGTATAAAAAAATAACAATGTAAAAAATAAATATCAGCACAGTCGTCAGTTTATTATTGGACGCAAAAGATAAATCCGTGCTTCCGGCTGCCATACATCCCAAAGAAATCCCCAACCTTAAAATTTTTATCTGACACTCCAAAAAGTATTGGTGCAGCTTTGGCCTGCTTTCAAAATTTTACCGAAGAAACCTGTTTGCCGCTGGTCTTTTACGAAGCAGTATTTTTACTTAAGTTCTCATGGGTACTACTGTTTTTTACGAGTTGTTAAATTGTTGTGTAATATTGCACAGCACGTCGTGAAACAAAAATTACTAGAAATTTGGGGCAAACCCAACTTGAGTCTGCCCAGTGCCCTAAGTCCGATTAGAAGTGAGAACTAGGGGGAAATTTCCACTGCAGCAGTCACGTGGCCTGAAATCAAATGCAGAGCACACAATGTCAACATAAGGTGGGTCAACTTGCACACCTATAACTTTTTTGTTAGTAGACCAAAGTTCACAGTTTTTTTGTGTTCAACGTGGGATGAATTGCCCTTAATAACGCCATTGACCGCCTGTTGATATCTCTATGCCTTCCAAAAATATTTGCGATCCAAGTCGAAAGTTGTCCTAAATCACACCAAATTTTGGACATTTTCGGCCTTCTAAATTTTAAGGGGGTGGTGCACCCTTAAAAGTTGTACACGCGTTATCACCTCCACACAGCGGCACGTCACGTGACAGTGTTGTGGGGCTACTGACACTACCGCCAAAGTTATAAAGGTGCATTTACTACCTTTTAAGCCAATTTTTGACCCCCTATGGAAAAAATTTTAAGGGGGCCGCCATCCCCTGTATCCGCTGTGGGGGATGCACGAGTAAGACTGTCATTCTCTAGCACGTGTAAAAATTTGGGGGTGCAGCACCCCCTAGGGGCCGAAATATGTTCTTCCGAAAAAGGCACTTTAGGTGGGTGCAATTTCAGATCGAGATCTCCAAGGTCACTGGACCAAACTTCACTGGACTTGTTTTGCCTAATGCGGGAGGAATCACTGTAGACAAAATATTTATCCAATTTTGAATATCGTCATCCGTTCCGGAGATATTCGCCACCGAACTCCGAAGTCGTCCGAAATCGGGCCAAATTTTGCATGTTTTGGCCCCCCAAATTTTTTTGGGGTAGGCCCCCCAAAATTTTGGACCGGCATTATGCAAGCAAAAGCATGGGGAATTTTTAGGCTTTTATTAATCAGCAGCATGCACGGTCCTCAGGTGTTTCGAAACTGACAAACAAACCGCTCAAATGTTGCATTGTGCAGAAAAGTCGATACGAGGCTCCTTCCATCGAAAACTCGATCGGATGGCAGTGGGATGTTAGCAAGCTCCAGGAACGTCGGAAACAGGTCCATTAAACTACCAACTTGGTGCGATACCTGAATAAAACAAGAAGCCCAGCTGTTGCTAGGGAAGATGCACTACTACTTCCTGTTGCAGTACTAATCTTCAGGGTCATCCAAAGTCAATGATTTTCATGTCATCTGAAAGGGTGCATGCCACTTCTTAATTATGATTAATACTAACCTTGGCCCTATCTCTCACTGTTTCCGAGACTTAGGCAGTTTTCTGATGAAAAGTGCACATTTTTCCTATTCCCTCCATTGAACCCCAAGTTTTGAAAAAGTTCCCATTGCACTGCACCCCCAAAATTTTATACACGAAAAGCCTCGACAAAGGCCTAATTATTTGTGTAAAAAGTTTTCCCCTAAGACCTACCCATTAGCTAGGGTACATCCATTACACACAGATGGACAGACAGAGGGAGAGATGGACAACAATCATGCCATAGATGCTATACGGCATAGCCATAGCATGTCAAAAACAATCACTGTTTACGGATATTTGCCTTTGATGTAGCATAAAATGGCTTGATACAGTTTGACAATGTTCTAAGTCTTCTAAAACCATGCAGTAGCTTGACAGACTTAAAGACAGACAAAAGTACTAACGTATATGCCACACTGTATCACACTACAAAATCAAATGCAACTGTTCATTAGCTAAGAATTAGCATAAGAATTATATTCTTATTAAAAATACATGATAACCTGGCCCGGACTGATGTGTCCCGGCCACCAAGCTATCGTGGGTTCTCTGGTCCCTCCTTCAAATGTAGTCTCCTTTCCACACAAAAATGGACCGTTGGATCCCCCTGACAGCACAACAGCATTGCACAATGTGGAAGTAAATCTAAATACACTGTCAGTCTTCTTCAAGAATTGTGGCATGGCAATTTACTGCTAAACACAATGCCAAACAGACCGGGTAACATGTAGACAGTTCTACAATACAAAGAATGTCCAGAGACCATAAAAAGACCACTCCGCCAAAGATGCACATTTATGTACTGTAAAAACTAGACAAAAAACACATCGTTCAATTTCTTTTTTGTTAAACTAACAGAAATCAAAATGTACTACGAGTGCTAAAAAATTCATGACCTCTTTACACATTTATTACTAGGGCCCACAATTTTCTGTGGGTCGCAGAATTTCGAGCTGAGCCACAGAATTAGCTTTTTTCTGTGGAATTTTGATATTTCCATGGAATTTTGTGGAATTTTGCAAAACTTGCGAATTGACCGATGACTAGTACAATCATCAGCTTGATAACATAACCAAATAGACTGAACATATCACGGAAAAATCAAACTGAACTGCCCAAATCTGTGGGCCCTACTAATAAGTAATAGCTGTTGCAATAGGGCACAATCATAAACAAACACAATGCGACTTAACAGACTGCACTTTTAAAAAGAAAAAAAATAAGATTAAAAATGTTCTTCGACCCGCAGCCCAGCATAACTGAGCACAATGCCAGCCTTCAATAACTAAAGTTTTTTTAACAGGATAGAGTTCAGTTTACTCACAAACGTAAAGCAATGGTCAGCTGCGGAATTAGAACAATTTTGCTGCGGTGAGCCACGGAACTTTGTAAAGTGGCCTGCAGAATTTGGCAACATAGAATTTTGGATGACGTAACCCACAAGCAAGTGGGCGGAGCTAGCATAATGTAGCAAAGGAAAATCTTGCTCACAATTTCTCAGAGAAGCTCAGAGAAGTAGAAAGTGCGAAACGCGAATTCTAAGTTAGAATTTCTGAGATACTCAGAGATTCTCAGAGAAAAAAAGTGCACCGCATCTCTGATTGACTCAACTCTTGACAAGAAAATGATGTATTTTTATTGAGTGCAGTGTAGACTGCTGTATGAAGGTAAAGATAAAGGGTAGCCACAAGGCCGGTAGCCACAGTACAGAGGATCTCATCCCTTTGCGATATCCCTGAGCCAGGAAGTACAACTCAAGATTGCATACATCTCTGTTGGATGGATTAGTCCTCAACAGAGGCTCCCTGTTACCTCCGCACGTTGTGCTACTCATTTTATTAACCAAGATGGATGAAGGGCTGAGTCGACCCTGACGGGATTTGAACCCGGGACCTTTCGATCCAAGGCTCTGCGCTCTACCAACTGAGCTATCCCAGCTGCTGTATAGAATTTAAAAAACACTTACTCAACAAACTCTAATTGTATTACAGCAACTAACGGTGTAATGTTACCCTTAGTTTTGGAAAATGTTGCAGCCCCATTGTCGGATGAGAACACGGCCAGCGTGTCGGACGCAAGACCCAGTCTCTGAACGGTGTCAAGGATAACACCAACACCATGGTCCAACTCACGAACTGCATCACCGTATCTAATCATTGAATAAATGCAAAACAAGAACCATTGCTAACAGAAGAGAGCTGATGCACAACTTGTGGCAATAGGCTTAGCAGCAGCATTTTCTTGGCTTGCAAGGTGTCAGCATAACAAGACCATAGTTTTACACAGCGTGCGAAAGGTGATTGGCATATGCAGATAAGAGCATACAAAGATTGGCATCTTCAAATGGATATACCTCAGAAATTAAGCATTGAATCCACTTCGGACTTGGTTCAAGGGTAAAGTATTTGGGTTAGGCACGAGGCAGATACAACGAAACCCAAAAGGTCAAACTCACGACTCCAGTATCTTTGAGCCTGCATATCTCTATAACCATGCAAGATAGACGCGACCTTCAATCAGTCTTACCAAAACCTGATTTCACCCAATGTCACTTGTTTTGTATTGCTATAAGTAACCCTTGTTGTCAGACAGCGTGTCTGTGGGTGTCTGCGTCTCAGCAACTGCTGTCTGTCTGTCCCCAGTCTGTCTGCAAAACTCTGATCGCAAGTTGTCGCAAGCCATGCCGCCTACTGGCTTGTTCATTCTTTTAGTCACTTTACAGTAGTTGCATCAATTACTAAAACAACTCGTGAGTGTTCTCTTAATTTCTGCAACATTTTCACATTACATTTTACAGCCACGTAACAGCCCCATATTTTTTTAGAAGGTAATACAAATGCAAGACAGTACGGCCAGGTGCATCTAATAAAAATATGGTAATATTATAAGCTGCATAAAAATACAGCAGCAATTTGCATCGTTATGTCATAGTTTGTAAATATGCATTTTATTTTACACTTTACACTACAGTTTACTTTCATCTGAACAAATCAAATTTCGTTCAAATTATGCGCATTCAGACCTCATAGAAATGACATATGTGATGCAACAACAGAACATTATCGCTTACAGACTTTGCAAAAGTCCTACTTTGTATAATTTTGCATGACACTCCAATTTTTCAGAAATACGTTTCAACGAGAAGCAATAGAAATTATTGCAAGGTGCATCTGACAAAGTATGTTAAAAACACCAATTTCTTTTGGTAGCTATAGCACAACAGACTATGTACATGACAGCTTACAAACTTACATGTCACTGCAGAATGCAGATCTTATTACCAACTAGACATATCATCATATACGATGTCCTCTCAATCGCCAAATACCATTTTGCTGAACACCGAATCATCGAATTCAACCCCATTTTGTGAACCGAAATTCATCCAAAAAAGTTAAGGTTAAAATTAAGGTTAGAAAATGGGATTTGGCGATTTGGGACACAGCGAATTAGAATTCGGTAAAAAATGGATTTCGAGCACGCACACATTCAGTAAGTAACACATACAGGCCGCGTCGACTTGTGCCGATAAACTGTTGCGATGCATAGAGAGGCGTGTGAGTGGAATCTGCAGCCCAGTAGAGAAAGAACGGTGTACGTGAAGCTGCACTTGCCTCCAGAAACTTCACTGCTTCCTAACAACAGCCAACATACAGCCGAGCTCTGGTCAACATAACTTTCCACACTCGACGACACTGACAGTGCTTTGTCATAAATATGAGTGATGGTTGGTGGCCTAGCGTAGTGGTAACGCGTTTCATCCGATCAACGAAGTTACTCTACGCCGAGCTGGGTTAGTACTTGGATGGGTGACTGCCTTCGGGCAGGTAAATCATCTCAGTATGCAACCAGCCGCCTAGGTCAACTCAGCCTTCCATCCCTCCAGCGTAGGTAAATCGAGTACTAGCGTATATGGCTGGGGTTAAGGCAAGGTGCGTTCACCTGTGTCAGGTGGCAGATAACATTGTGTGTGATTGCATAGAGCAGGTGATGCTCCGTAGCTCTAAAATAGGTCTCCTATGAAGAGCTAGAACATTTAACCATTAACCATTAACCATGCACCATCTTGAGTAGTGCTGCAATCCCAAGATCCTAAATCCTGGAATCCCAGAGCTCTGTTTTTGCAATCACAAGGATTACAAAAATTCGTTAAAATAGCATTTTTTTCAAGGCTAAATGATACAAATAACAATTCTAGGCATCTGATGAACCAAACATTTCATACGCACTAGAGTCATACTTCTGGCTGAGCACACTGTAAGTAGAATTTTGACAGTCATAGTCAATCCATGCGGTTCGGTTATACCTTCAATATCATATACATGGTGTTTCATAATAAATGGCACCCTTTTTCTTTCTTTCATAATTCACTCAAATGATGATCAAATTATATATAATTTTTACCACATATAGCTGAAAAAATACTTATTCGAAGTACTTCAACAAAATGCGACTGTTAGTTAAATATTCTTTGCTAGTCCTGATGTAATGCTGACATCATAATGTTCCGCGAGTACAAACTTGCTTGTCGCAACCGGTGCTGACAGTTGCTGAATAGCTCCCCTGCTTTGACGGTGAACTTCATCTGGTTCAATGATGACAAACTGTTGATGTTTTACCATTGCAGCCACAAAACGCCAAAAATAATCACTTTCACACACTTGTATTGATAGCTTGACTTCTACACCTTTCAGCAAGACAGTGCACCAGCACACTCCGCTTACGAGATGGATGAGTTTTTGGATTGCAAAACACCTGATTTTATGCCTCCATGTTGCTAAGTGTTAACACGATGAACATTTTTCATCAGTAAACCAGATAAATTTTACCATCGAAGCAGGGTAGCAACTGACAGCACCAGTTGAGACGGGCAAGCTTGTACTCACTACACATTATGACGTCAATGTTACATCACCACTAGCAAAAAATATTTAACTGATCGCCACATTTTGCTGAAATATTTTGAATTAGTACTTCTTCAGCTATATATGATAAAAATTCATGTTAAATGATTACCATTTGACTGAGTTATGATAAAAAAGGTGCCATTTTTTATGAAACACCATGTATAATCAGTATGCCTAATCTCCAAAACGGGATCCTGTGATTACAAATTTTTCAATCCCAGATCCGGGGACTGAGAATTTAAACCCACAATTGCCATCGCTAATCGTGGGTGAGTGACAGTGAGTAGTTTCTTAACGGCATTTTATGCCAAAAAATGTTAGCAGTAACTGATTATATCAATATAACTATTGTCGAAAATCAAGACAATTTAGCTAGAATAAAACATAGCTATAAATGCAAAAGAAAAAATTAAAAAATAACGTAAAACCAACAGTATTAAGCTGAGCTAAACGATGACAAAAATTACAGCTAGCTGGCTATAAAAAGTGACAAAAATGAATAAAACAACCACAATGAAAAACAATCTATCTAGTCTTGCTTAGATAAAAAAAAACAGAAACATGGACACACAGACGGAAGCAACACTTGCCTCTACATAGAGCTGTGTCAGATTTGATATATCATTTGCAATTTTGAAATCTTCATAGTATCTAGCGTGAATAACAAAAAACAAATGGAGAACGATGACAGACATAAACATTTGTAAAACTATAAATGAACAAAATTCATAATCACACTTATATCATTTATATCAGTTAAAAATTTAGTTTATACACACTTAGCTGCAAAATGTTGTCATCTAGTTTTTATAATATGACAACTGGTCATAAAATTGATTAAACTCATGAGACAAAGCAGGAAATAAGCTATCGGTAACAATATTGTTGTCGTCATATTACTGCAGACATTTTGAATACATGCAAATTAATCACTATCACTAAGTTCTGTAACATAGCAGACGTGACTAATTTAAAAAAAACCTTTTTCAATGTACGCCTGCATTAGCCAATAGCCAATGGTATTTCTAAATTCTCCAACTAAAGCCATAATTACAGTGAGCTAAATCTAGTCTTTGTTGCAAAATTGGGGCCTAATTTACAAAAGACCGTAAAGCAATCATAAAATTGTCATAAAATCTTCGCAAATGCATTGATCTTTGTTGTAAATCAACAAGTTACGATGCTGTAACATTGTCGCAAAAATGCCGTATCTGAATTTTGGAAGCTGATTTAACGACTTTGTAACTTTCTTGCAATTTTGTCGTAACTCTAAAATTAGCCAGCCAATCAGCCAATCGCGATGCAGTGTCAATGAGCCTAGCACAATGCACAGCGCTGCATGCTGATCATCTGTTCCATTTTTGCCAATGGTTACCAACGTAAACAAGAGGAAATGAACTGACTTTGCGGCGATTTCACTGCCTAAAGTTACCGCAAATGAAATTTATACATATTATGGCACGATGTAAAAAGTATATACTAATGAAAAATCGAAGTAATTATGGCATGCGTACTTGACATGTTTCATACGACAGCTAATGAGCTGTCACACATTTTCTCGTAACTTTGTCGTAACTTTCTCAAACAATCTTTTGTAAATCGCATTTTATCGTAAATTTGTTGTAAACCTTCCATGTGTCATAACATTTGTCCTACAATGTTTCGTAAATTTGGCCCTTGGAATCCATGGAAAATTACGTAGTAAAAATAAGGAATATTTATCAACAAAAGAAGCAGAATCAAAGGATATGTATGCAAGCAAAACCACAGACTAAGGCAGAACATTGCACACACCTTCCTATCATCAGATCATCCTTGTAAACTGGTATGTTAGGAATACGGTGATCATCATATGGCCCGAAGTGGCAATTAGGTGCACCAAACCATTCGTCAAAGCCATGTTTCAACGGAAGATATTGACTCTGGTGGCCAAGGTGCCTTTTCCGTCAGTAACAAAAATCAACGCATACAAACATTTTATCTTTAATGTAATTTAGTAAAGCAAACACTGTATACAATAAACAAGCATAATTAAGCAAATATTGTGCATGCAGGTTTAAAAAAAAACAGCAGCTAGCATCTTCGGTGATGAGTAAAATATTTGTCACAAAATGCCACTCAGGCAGCAAATTACTACATAAGACTGGCTCTAAAAAGTTCAAACCAGTCCAGCCAGCGCATCTTAAACGAAATGCCAGCCTGTACAACCTGTACAAGTCGCATCTGCATAACATGCTCTTGTCATCTAGAGCACTTATGTGCCACTATCTCAAGTACCACCAATGGCTATAATTTACACAGAACATTCTGCATATCTGAGACATTAATCTCAAAGCATGTGCGTTAATAATCCTGACTAAATTTAAGTCACTCGGATATGGGATTTGAAGAATTTGAACGTTTTTTACCATTTGCCGACAATTTTGCTGCGATAACCTTCTTTGTGCAGCAACTCTGGCAGCAGAATTTCTGACTCAGGAATTCCACCAACGATGTTCTGCGGTGTCCATCCTACATCAGCCGTAAAAAATCATCATATTCAACCTAGCACTCACAGCAGTAATTTGTACAACAGTAATGTAAGATGTAACAGCAGTAAGGTGGTCCATTGGACAATGGCAAAAACTCAAAAACTCAATTTAAAAAAGATTAGTCTCAAGATGTTTAAATGGCGATTCAGCAACTGTACAATGGACGTTTTCACTAACAAGAACAAGATTAATGACTGACATAAAATTTTCAGAAAATGCTGCTACAGAAGTTAATAAAACAAACATAACATATAAAATAGAATTTCCAACAAATGCTGCTACAATAGTAACCGAATAGAGAAGCAATGCAAATGGCATTAAAGAGACATCTTTGTGTGTGATTGTAATTCTTGCATTTAATATCAAATTATATTACATATAAAAAACACATCAATTTACTACTAACATTCACAGCATCTTAGTACTCTGATGCATGCAGTGCAAGAACTACAAGGTGGGCCAAAAAACGTGCCACTTTACTTTTGTCTATTATTGACCGATTTTCAAAATTCTTTCACTGGCACACTCTGCAGACAATTTGTAATTATTATATATCCCACCACACAGTGAATGCGTTTCTACACTACCTTGCAAAACACAAATGAAAGCAAAGACTAAGATAATAACAAAAGTTTAAGTAAACGAAAAAAATGCTTCAAACCAACATTGCAATGAATGATTTGTATGACTGTGTTATACACACACAACTAGTGTCATACAGACCATTCAGGGCAATGTTGGTCTAAAGTGTTTTTTTCAATTTTACGAAAATGTTTGTTTGTTATTATCGTTATGTATGCATATTTCATTGATATTTCGCAAGGTAGCGTAGAGATGCATTTACCATGTGGTACAATAATCACATTATCGCAAATTGTCTGCAGAGTGTGCTAGTAAAAAATTTGAAAATGCGACTATAATTGGCGAAGATATAGATAAAAGTAAAGTGGCACGTTTTTTGGCTCACTGTGTATGTATGCTATGCAAAGATCAACCAACTAACCAAACAGCCAACCATAGATAAAAACTTCATTAGTCCGCCCGAAAGTGATAGCTTGCGGAGCGGACTTAAGTTTTACCCGTGATGTTTTTTTTTCCACTCGCGAAATCTCCGAGATGCGTGGGCCGACCGGCGTGAAATTTTGCACGATGGTCAGTAATAGGCCCTATTTTATAATGCCAGTCCTAAATTTTGGGGCGCGGACTCCAAAAACATTTCAGGGGCCAAAAACAAGCAAAATTTGGCCCGATTTCAAACGACTTCGAAGCTCGGCGACAAATATCTCCAAAACGGATGAAGATTTTCAAAATCGGATTTTTATTCCATCTACCGCGATTCCTCTTGCATTAGGCGAAACAAGTCCGGTGAAGTTTGGTCCAGTGACCTTGGAGATCTCGATGTTGAATCGTACACCCTTAAAGCGCAATTTTCGGAAGACCATATTTCGGCCCCTGGGGGGTGCTGCGCCCCCAAATTTTTACACGCGCTAGAGAATGACCAAGTCTTACTAGCGCACCCCCACCGGGGACGGCGGCCCCACTTACAACTTTTTTCAATGGGGAGTCAAAAATTGCCTTAAAATGTAGCGTATTAGCCGCGAGAACTTTGGAGCCAAAGGGAGTAGCTTCATGAGACTTTGTCACGTGACGTGCTGCTAAATGGGGGTGATAACGCGGGTACAACTTTTAGGGGGCGGTGCCCCCTTAAAATTTGGGAGTGCAAAAAACGTGCAAAATTCAGTACGTTTTATGACAACTTTCGAGTTTGACCGCAAATATCTCTGAAATAAATAGAGATATTGACAAGCGGTAAATGGCATTATCAAATACAGTTAATTCCGCGTTGAATAAAAAAAATTTGGTGAACTTTGGTCGACTAACACCAGAGATTACGCGGCTAATGTTTATCCACCCAAATCAAATTTTTCGGAAGGCCATATTTTCACCCCTAGGGGGTGCTGCGCCCCCAAATTTTTACAGGCGCTAGAAAATGACCAAGCCTTACTAGCACACCCCTCATCGGGGACGAGGGCCTCCTTTACATTTTTTTCAAAAACTGATGAAAAATTGGCTTAAAATGTAGCGTATTAGCCGCGAGAACTTTGGAGCCAGGGAAAGTAGCTTTATTAAACTTTGCCACGTGACGTGCTGTTAGATGGGGGTGACAATGCGGGTGCAACTTTTGGGGGTCACCGCCCCCTTAAAATTTGGGAGGGCAAAAAACGTCCAAAATTTAGTACGTTTTAC
>Ga0209367_1005721_pt1 | contig 17207 bp, 16 predicted proteins | sample WorMetLIZISLAND2_FD_187412 | JGI IMG/M metagenome (GOLD analysis project Ga0209367, IMG submission 187412) | Marine gutless worms symbiont microbial communities from Max Planck institute for Marine Microbiology, Germany - Olavius geniculatus... ... | reverse complement strand
CCCCATCAATGGCATTGAATCATTCTGGTCATATGCCAAAAGAAGGTTTGCAAAATTCAATGGTGTTCCACGAAAAACCTTTCATTTACACCTGAAAGAATGTGAATTTAGATTCAATCATCGAGAGGAAAGCTTATATGATATAATATTTACTCTACTGAGAGAAAATCCTCTCTAAAGTTATCTAGACCCTTTTCTTAATGCACTTACACGCACAAAGACGGCGGGGTCTTCTTGTCCCCCGGAGGTGTCTCGGGGCCTTCAAGGCGTCTGTATGGTGTCTGTTGGCCGTTGTCTGTGGTTTGCCGTTGAGAGTCACCGCGGGCGACGGAGAGGTCACCCTGATCCACATCGGGGATCTCCATGGTCATCTGGTGCCTCGTCCGCAGATGAGAGACGCTGCGGACGATCACGGAGAAATGGTCGGGGGGTTGGCCTATGTCTACGATCAGATCACCAAGATCAGACACGCGCACCCGAATAATCTATTGATCAATACCGGAGACACGATTCAGGGATCGGCGGTGGCCCTGTTCTCACGGGGCGAGGCGTTGATCGAGATATTGAACGAATTCAAAATAGACGCCTTTGCGCCGGGCAATTGGGATTTTCTTTACGGCACCGACCATTTTATACACCTGTTCGCCGGCAAAACACCCAAGGCCAATTGGCATGCCATCGCGGCAAATCTCTATTACGCGACCCTCTACGAATTTCCGGCCACCCCCTATGCCGATAAGGCCGGACAAAGAGTACTACCGCCTTTTCTGATTTACCAGGTAGGCGAGGTCAAGGTTGGTCTGATCGGATTGACGGCGGACCGTGGTCCCAAGGCATTGAGCCCCATGGTCATGGAGGGGTTCTATCTGACCACTGGGCAGGATGAATTGCCGCAAGCCATCGATCTGTTGAGAAACAAGGAGCAGGTCGATCTGGTGGTCTTATTGTCCGAACGCGGGTTGGCGAATAATCTGGAGCTGGTGGAGACCTTCCCCGGTGTGGACATCGTATTGTCCTCCGATATGCACGAAGAGACCCACCAGGCGCTGGTGGCCGATACCGGTACCATACTGGTGGAAGAGGGACAGGATGGGACCTTGGTAGGTGAGCTTACGGTCAGGGTAGAGAACAAGAAAATGACGGATTGGCAATGGCAGGCCCATCGCATCAGTGTCAAGAATAATGTCCCTCACCCGAAAATAGCGGCAAAAATCGACGCGATCCGAAAGCCATTCATAAAAGGAAGAGCCTTCAGGCCCCATGTCAATCCCATTAACGGCGCGGTCCTGCGAACGCCCATCGATACCATTATCGGGCACACCCGGATACCCTTGCATCGTTCCAATTTCTCGGACGCCGAGCGGGCCCCGGCGGTTATCGAAGGCACCTCGCACAATTTTCTGACCGATGCCTTCAGGGCCGCCTGTCAAGCGGATGTGGGCGTTATCCGTGGCTTTCGCTATGGGACCCACATTGCGCCCGGACCGATCAGACTCGATGATATTTATCATTACATCCCCATCGGACCCCAGATCGCTTGTGGCCTGGTGTCCGGGGATGATCTGAAATTACAATTGGAACGCTCCGCCCAATCGGTATTGAGTCAATGGGTCGGCGCCTGGGGCGGTGGCTGGCTACCGGGCTTTTCCGGGCTCACCTACAGCTTGGACCCTTACAATGAATTCGGTTTGCGGGCGTCGCGGATTCGCGTCAACGGCGAGCTGATGGATCACGAGAAGATGTACAAGGTAGCCGGCTATTGGTATCTGGACGAGCCGTCACGGATCAACCGGCACGCCGCACTGGAAATCAAGGTGCTGAAAGATAAAGATGCCGGCATCGTCGATGCTACGGAAGTGGTCGCCTATTACCTGCATACCCTGCCGGGGCATACGGTCACGCCCTCGCTGGGCCGCGTAAAACTACTGCGGCCGCTACCGAAACCCATCTGGAAGAACCGAGAGATACAGCCGCTCAGGGGCGCCGTGAGGACGCATTGAAAGATTCAGGGGCTGTATAAAAATAAGGCGTTGATTTTATATAAAAATCACATTTCCATCCGGCTCTTACGCGCCAGCGGTAACCCCTTGTAGGCGCCAGCTTGCCGGCGCTTATTGTCCGGCTTGCCAGCGCTGAGTGGCAACGGAGCCGGATCGCCAGCCAGGGAGCTGTAAGCGCGGGCAGGATCGTGGGTCCCGGTAGTGCGGACGCCGGACTGCCCGGTGTCGTCCCGATACCGATCGAGGCCGACCCCACCCATGAACGTTCGGTTAAGGACGTCCGGTGCCGGCGGTCGGCGCAGGCTGTGTCTGATGCAGGACGCGTAGCCAAGCGGTTCCGTCGGGACAGGCAAGGAGTGCATCGCCGAGCTCCTCCAACTGCAAGGGGTCGGAGACCGCCATCAAGAGCGGATCGGCCTGAGTGGCAATCGCCGGACCGAAACGACGGCGGGCCAGGCGGGTGAGCAGGTGGCGGGTTTCTTGACGGCCTTGCTCCAGACCTTGCTCCAAGCCCTCGCGTTTCCATTGGTCGGTCCAGCTTTCCACGCGATCAGACAACATATTGTGTACCTCGTGTAAATCGGTCATGGACTCGAATTCGACACCCGGCAGTCGCCTGGGGAGAAAAACCCGATTGAGCCACACGGCAAAGGCCCGCCGTAGGCCGGTTTGCTCCGGGGCCTTGAGCCACTCGACCAGGGCATGGAGGATGGTCAACACCTCCGTGGGCGTGCGGCTGGCTTCGAACCGAAAGAGCGCGGCACTGAGGTTGCGTTGCGGCAGGTCGCCTTGCTCGGCCACGCGCTGCTCATCGATCAGGAAATACGCCTGGTGGGGCCGGTACTCGCTCAACATGGGCGGTGCCGGCTCGATCAGGTCATCGAGCGTTCCCGCGGCATTCCAGGGCTTGGCCTCATTATAAAGCACGATGGGGAGCACCGGCGGCAGTCGGCCCGACTCGCTCAGCTGCCGGGTGCGGATCAGGTCCTGGTAGAGGAGGCCGAGATAGGTTTGGATGCGCATACCCGAATCGATCATCCAGCATGCACGTATTGGGATTCGTACCTCACCCAACCCGGCTGACCGGTTGCCATCCAAGGCCGCTCCCGCTAGATTGTTCCGAACCGATATGCCCCGACCCTATATGCCATGACCCAACGAGAGATAGAACAAGCCGTCGAGTCGATCTGGACCCTGTTCCGGGAAACCGACCGCCGCCTCGATCAGCGCTTCGAAGAGACCCGGCAGGAGATCGCCGCCCTCTCCGCGGAGATGCGCGCAACCGACCAACGTCTCGATCAGCGTTTTAAAGAGACCGATCGGCGCCTCGATCAGCGTATCGCAGAGACCGATCGACGCTTCGAAGAGACCCGGCAGGAGATCGCCACCCTTGCCAATGAGACCCGGCAGGAAATCGCTACCCTTGCCAATGAGACCCAGCAGGAAATCACCGCCCTTACCAAGCAGATACGCGCGACCGAGGGCCTGTTGACCGGCCAGTGGGGCCGGTTGCTCGAGGCCCTGGTGAAGCCGGGGGTGGCAGAGTTGTTTCAGGCCCGGGGGGTCCCGGTCAACCGCAGCCAAGAGCGGTTGCGGGTGCGCCAGGGCGGGGAGGAGATGGAGATCGACCTGCTGCTGGTGAACGGGGATGCCTTGGTGGTTGTGGAGGTCAAGAGCACCCTGCAAGTGGAGGATGTACGCAAGCTCCTCGATGACCTGAAGCGGTTTCCGGACTTCATCCCCGAATACCGGAGCTATCGCCGCTTCGGGGCGGTCGCTGCCCTGTCCATCAATGAGTCCGCGGACCGATATGCCTACCGCCGGGGGCTGTTCGTGTTGACCTTGGGGCGTGAGGGGCTCGTCACCCTGCGCAACGATGCCACCTTCCGGCCGCAGGATTTTGCCGCCGCTGATCGGGAAAAATTTTCAGATGAGTAATCCATTCTCCCGCTTTGTCCACATCGAGGCGCCGGAATCCGTCGATTGCGACTCTTCCGGCAAGAATGCCCCCTTCGCGCTCACCATCCTGGCCGATGGGGAGATCCCGTTTCCGCAGGTCATCCTATACGCCCAGGGTCGGCAGCACCTGATCAAGGACCGGATGATCGCGGCGGCCGGCACGGACGCGGACGGTCGGGTCACCTACGTCGCCTCCGTGCCCGCGGGGCTCGTGGGACCCGGGGAGCTCGAGGTACAGGTGGAAGGCTGCCGGAAGGCCGACTTGCGGCAGGCCGGCGACGGCGACTGGATCAAGGACTATCTGCGGCTCCGGATCCGACCGGACGCGGCGGCGGACGGGCCGGCAGCGGCTGCAGCCGCAAAACCCAAGCCGAAGCCGGTGCCCAGGGCGACCCTGAAGCCGGGCACCTTCGGCGCGGAGCCGAAGGTTTACTTCGGCATCCACAAACACATGCACCAGCCCTACTACCAGGCGGCCGATCGTGACTACTGGGACGGCGAGAAGGAGGAGATCTTCGGCTCCCGCGGCGGTCCCTACACGGAGTTCATCCCGGCGGCGGTGCGCCAATATATCGACGGCGGACTGCCCCACGCGGGCTTGTCCACGAGCTGGAGCGGCACCCTCATCGAGCAGCTCGACCGCTGTGCCCGCGATGGCCTGTGCGGCGGTCGGTTCGGTAACTGGACCGAGCAGCTGCGCGGCATCGCCACCGAGCAGACCGGCCTGGGAAACCCGCGGGTGGATTTCACCGCCTTCGGGTTCTTTCACCCCCTCATGGCGCTTATCCCGGCACGTAACATCGTCGAGCAGATCGCCCGCCACCGGCAGCTCGTGCGCGAGACCTTCGGGGTCGAGGCCTCGAGCGTGCTGTTCCCGCCGGAAACGGCCTTTCATGTACGCATGATCCCGGCCCTGAACCAGGCCGGTATCAAAGCGGTCATCTACGACTCGATCCACCGCTTCCGCACCTGTCAGAAATACCCCTACGCCGGCATCAACGAGGGGATGTTGCCCCCCAATCCGGTGGATCAGCGCAATCCCCCGGCGGACGATTGGCTGCAGCTGCACAACATCTGGGCCGGCTCCCGGATCGCCCCCAGTCTCCTGCGGCCCGAGTACGTGCAGTACGAGGACCCCGCAAGACAGCTCCACAAGATCATCGCCGTGCCCGCCGAGCGTTACATCGGCAACGAAGACGCCCGCGGCGGATTCGGCGCCCTGCAATATCCGGACGTGCTGGGACAGGTCTACGATCAAATCGTGGCCACCGGAACCTATGAGCCCAAGCATCCGCCCTTCTTTGTCTTGCATTCCGATGGGGACAATCACGGCGGTGGGGCGGAGAGCTACTACAAGCACAACACCGGGGCCCTGGTGGACTGGATCCGACGCGATCCGCGCTTCGACCTGATCACCATCCGGGACTACCTGACCCTGTTTCCGCCCGATCCCGACCGGGCCGTGCACCTCGAATCCGGCTCCTGGAGCGGCGCGGACAACGGCGATCCCCAGTTCATGAAGTGGTTCAGCCGCTATAACGAGCCCTACTCGCCGGATCTGAACTCCTGGGCCGTGTTGACCGCGCTGTACAACGCCGTCCACACCCTGGAAGACACAGCGGCAAGCCGTGCGCGGCTGGGCGAAGTCTCCCGCCTGATGTTGACGGCCGAAACCAGCTGCTACTGGTACTGGACCGGACAGACCGAATGGGACGCCCAGGTGACCAACGCGGCTAACGCCGCCCATGCCCTGGTCAAGGGCGACCTCGACCGACTCGTCGCCACGGGCAAAGACAAGACCGGGCCGACCATCTTCCCGCCTTGGATCATGCCGGAGAATCCGGGCGGCAAGAAGTGGGGGCAGGGCTGCCTCGAAGACGCACCGCGCCAGGGCGTGGTACATAGCTTCATCCACGACGTGTCGGGCCTCGAACGGGTGTCGCTGGTACTACGCACGGCCAATAGTGAAAAAAGTGAAAAAACCATCGCCATGACCGACCAGGGCCCCTATCCGTCCCGGACAGGTCCCCAGGTGACGGCGCGTTTCTTCACCTCCGAGCTGCCCGTGGGTGCCGGCGAGGTGAGCTACTACATCGAGGCCGAGGACAAAAAAGGAAACCGCTCGCGCAGCTCCCTGGAGCGGGTCTATCTGGCGTGAACGGCGGGTCGATGCCATTAAGAAGCCGTCCGGTTAAAATGACTCGTAGCAAAAATGGTCTGGAAGGAAGGTGTTTTTTCGGTAGCTATGACCGATCTACAAAACACCAGCGATGCCTACGACAGCCCCTGGAAAGACGTCCTCGAACACGCCTTCCCCGAATTCATGACCTCCTATTTCCCCGCGGCGCATGCCCAGATCGATTGGACGCGGGGCCATGAGTTTAAAAATACCGAGCTGCGCCAGGTGGTGCGTGATGCCGAACTCGGCAAGCGTTTTGCCGATGCCCTGATACAAGTCACCCTCACGGGTGGTGAACAACGCTGGATCGGTAGTGCTTAACGTGTAGTGATGAACTTCCTGCTGAGCCTTTTGCTTCCCCGTTGGGAGAACTACACGACCACTACATGTTAAGCACTACCCACTACCGAAGAAAAATAGGTGTTTTCACCAATGGGCACCTTGAAAAATACAGTTTTCGCAAATTCGGGGCTTGAATAATCAATGGGTTAGAGTCGGCTGGGTGGCGAAAATACCTATTTTTCAAGGTGCCCCAATCAGAAAGAAAAAGGACTGCGATTCCTCGCAACCCTTTGTTTTTTGGAGCTGGCGATAGGATTCGAACCTACGACCGGCTGATTACAAATCAGCTGCTCTACCAACTGAGCTACGCCAGCACGATCCCTGTTGCGACCACCTATGGCGCGATGCATTCAGAGGCCGCCCAGTTGAAAAGGGATAGTGGTAAATTCTTAAATGGTTAGCATAGAGGGGTTCATTAACCACGCCCGATTGCTTCTTTTGATCCCCTCTCCCCGGCCCTCTCCCGGCGAGGGAATCGCAAAAGCCTGTCGCCGGGAACGCCGCCTTCCAGGCGGCAGGTGTCGGTAAGATGAGCTGATCCGGGGGGACCTCCTTCCCCTCCAGGATGGCCCGGACCCATGGATGCCGGCAAGATGCCGGCGCTCCCAGAGGACTGCCGGTTTAAATCACCTTCTCCCCAATCCCTCTTCCGCCGGGAGAGGGACTTTTGAGGCTCCCTCCCGGAGGAAGGGAGGGAGGTGCAGCTTTTGCCATCCCCGGCACTGGCAGATTTCGGCAATCCCTGCCGGAATGACGCAGTAGGGGCCGACAGACTTCACAACTTAAAATTCGGCCACTACCCAGCACCGATGCCTCGATTCTATGAGAACCCGGAAGATCGCACAAGGATTCAGACGACCGGAAGGGGGCAGGTGCATACCAATTTCTTTGCGTTAAGTTAAGTCGTTTTCAGCGACCGGTCGTCATCCGTCGCAGCGGTGGCCTGCCATCATACGCGGCACCGAATCGGTTCTCAGGAGAGCAGGGCCAGGCCCTGGAGCACGAGGTCGGGCCTGTGTCGGAGCGGGAGGTCAAGAGCGGGGACCAGTCGTTCCGCATCTCCCCCCGCGAGGATGCACTGAGGTGTCATACTGGTCTGCTCGGCCAGCCGATGGAACAGCCGCTCGGCCAGCGCGGCAGGTGCCTGGATCGAGCCGACGGCAATGGCGGCACCCGTATCCCTGGCCCAGGGGTCCTCGGACTCCGCGGGCTCGACCCGAGGGATCCTGGTGCCGGCGATCAGTCCGTCGCGCATCATCTCGATTCCCACCGTGATGAGCCCACCCAGGTGGCTCCCATCCCCGAGCAGCAGGTCGTAGGTGATGGCGGTACCCGCGTCGATCACCAGAACCGGGCCCCGACAGATCCGATGGGCGGCAATCAGGGCCAGCCAGCGGTCGACGCCGAGCCGCTCCGGGTGCTCATAGGCAATGGTGACGCCGTAAGCCTCCGGCTCGGGAGTGGCGAATGACGGCGCTCGGTCCCAGTAGGAACGACAGACACGTTCCAGGGCCCCGGCCAGCTCGACACCACCGACGTTGCTGACGAGAATTCGCCTCGGAGGCACCAACCGTTCCCAGGCCGCGTGTAGGTCAATCGGGAGCCCGCCATGATGGCGAAGGGTCCGCATCGCCTCCAGCGCGCCGGACTCACCGAGGGTCCACTTGAGGTTGGTGTTGCCGATGTCGATCAGAAGGTCCATTGACAGGGTCACATTGTTTGTCTTTGCCCACGGAGTACGGGGATTTTCACGGGTTGTTCGGTTTTTTTTATCCGCAACAGGCAGGCGTCCCCGGGACGGTCGACAGACGCTCACCACTCCAAAAATGTTGGCTCGTTCCCACGCTCCGGAGACTTGTAGGGTGGGTTGTGCCCACCGATTGGGCTTCCGGTTACCAGCTACCTGTCGCCGGCCCTCTGATTGATGCGGTTCGCCGATGGCCCGCCTTGGCGGGCCATCGGCTCACCACATCCTACGACTCCGTAGCTGATTCCCGTACCAGTCGCAGGCTGACTTCGCCGGCCTGGAAGGTCTTGATATCGCCGTCCATGTCCAGCAGGAGGGCGCCTTGGCGGGTCACCCCGGTGTGGAGACCCGAGAAGCTTTGGTCGGCCAGGCGGATCTCGACCGGCTCGCCGCGGTAGAGGTCGAAACGCTCCCATTCGGGTAGGAAAGGGTCGAGTCCGTCGCTGCCGTAACGGGCCATGACGTCGGTGAGGCGCTCAGCCAGTCGGGCCGCAAGCCGGTTACGGCCAATGGTGTCGAGCCCGACAACGAAATCCAGGTCCGTCCAGGGTTGATCGATCGCGGCGGCCTGGGTCGCGGGGAGGCGGATGTTCAACCCTAATCCGAGCACCACCAGGCTCGGGCCCTGGGCCTCTCCCGCCACTTCCAGGAGGAGTCCCGCAAGCTTGCGGCGGTGCCATAGGACGTCGTTGGGCCACTTGAGGCCGATGTCGGGCACGCCTTCCGTTTCCAGGACGCCGGCGACCGCTGTGCCCGCGGCCAGACTCAAGCCGCCGAGCAGCGCCGGTCCGAAGGGGTAGCGCCACAGCAGGGAGAGGTAGAGGTTGGTGCCGAAGGGGGAGACCCAGGTCCTGCCGCGCCTCCCGCGTCCGGCCCGCTGGCGTTCGGCGAGGCACAGGGTGCTCGAGGGCGCGTCCCGTTGCGCTTCTCGCATCAGGTGGCTGTTGGTCGAGTCGATATCGTCGTAAATTTCCAACCGCTCGATCCGGTGCCGGGCCTGGTGCGGAATCTCGGCCAGGATGCGTTCGGCATCGAGCAGCTCGAGGGGGGTTGCCAGACAATAGCCGCGCCCGCGCACCGAGCGGACCTCCAACCCCAGCACTTCACCGGCCTTGTGCACCGCCTTCCAGACCGCCGCCCGGCTGATGCCCAGGGCCTGCGCCAGGTCCGCGCCGGAGTGGAGCTCACCGTCGGCGAGCCAGTGGATGATTCTCAGGTGGGTCTCCATTGAGCGTTGGGCACGGACCAGCGGAGTGCCGGCATCTTGCCGGCAACCATTTGCCGCCAGGATGGCGGTGCTCCCGGCTTTGCCCGACCTACCTCCGTAACCGGTTGCTTTCTATCGAATTATCATTCGGTGGCCCTGGCCGCACCCGGTAGGTCGGACCGCAAGCTAGTACCCCGTTTCACCTTATTTTTTATTCTCAAACCGTAGTGTGGGCTGTGCCCACCCTACAGGATATATGCAAAATTTGGAGAAACAGCGTACTAGATTCATTCCGGCAAGATAGCCGATCTATTGACGCGCGTCAGTGACTTGAGGCTCCCGAATAACATAGATTAATAATCTCGCATCGTCGGAGATCCTTCTCCGATCGCCCGCAGGATGCTGTAACAAGGGCACTCGCGGATGCCTCGGAAGCTGTGCGGAGCTGGGATGCTTTACCGTCTTCCTGCATGTTAAGCGTATAAAAATAAAGGCGCTCGAAATGCCGTGTCTGCCGGTGTGCGCTCTGCTACCCGTCGTGAACGGCAGGGCACGCAAAGTAGGTGAGCGTCGGGCCGGGGAATCCCTGGACGGGTTTCTTCAAGGTCCCCTGATATAAAATCCCGGTCGCCAGAGCATCGGGACAGCATCAACCAAAAAGGAGGATCTCCCATGGGGTGGAAGATACCACGCCTTTCCCGCCGTGCGTTCCTGAAAACCACCGGCTACGGAACCGCCGGGCTCGGTCTGCTCTCTCCCGTCTCGCCCATCGGCGGCATGGTCGGCAAGGCCGTCGCCGAGGAGAAACAAGAGCAGGAGGAAGTGACCTACAGCATCTGCAACTTCTGCTCGTCGCTCTGCAACCTGCAGGTCACTACCCGCACCAAGGGTGATGAAAAACGCATCGTCAAGATCGACGGCAACCCCAACTCCACGCTCAACCGCGGCAAGATCTGTGCGCGCGGTCAGGCGGGGATGCGCCAGACCTATGATACGGACCGCCTCAAGACGCCCATGATTCGTATCGAAGGGACCAAGCGCGGGGAGTACAAGTTCCGCCCGGCGACCTGGGAAGAGGCCTGGAAGTATATCGAGAAGAAGCAGAAGTCCGCCCAGATCCAGCCCTGGGAGTGGACCATGGTGGGCGGCTGGACCTCCTGCGTCTTCTACATGAATTGGGCCGTGCCCTTCGCCATGGCCAACCAGGTGCCCAACATCGTCGCCTCGCCCATGCAGCACTGCGTGACCACCGGCCACGTGGGCACGGACATGGTCACGGGCAACTTCAATATCCACGACGAGGTCCTGCCGGACTTCGATAACGCCAAGTACATCCTGTTCGTGGCCAACAACGCCTCCATCGGCGCGGTCTCTACTTGCCGTATGGTGCGCTTTGCGAAGAGCATCAAGAATGGTGCCAAGGTGGTCGCGCTCGACCCGCGCCGCTCCGAGACCGCGGCCAAGGCGGACGAGTGGATCCGCATCCGGCCGGGGACCGATCTGGCCTTCATGCTGGCCCTGATGAAGATCATGATGGAGGAGGAGCTCTACAACGCTGACTTCCTCAAGCGTTACACCAATATGCCGTTCCTGGTTTACACCGACGACCAGGGCGAGCTGCGGATGATTTCGGACGCGGAAGGCCGTCCCATGGTGGTGGAAGAAAATTCCGCCAATGTCCACGTGTTGAAGAAGTTCGATAATAATAACTTCACGGACACCGAGGGGAATGTCTTCTTCCCCGCCCTCAAGCTGTCGGAGCCCGTCACGGTGGACGGCAAGCCGGTCAAGACGGTGTTCGAGGCCCAGCTCGAGGCGCTCGTCGAGTATACCCCCGAGTGGGCGGCGGCGATCACCGGCATACCGGCGGTGGACATCGCCCGCATCTCCCGTGAGTTCGGCAATACCCGGCCGGCCATCGTGGATCCGGGTTGGCACGGTGCCCGCTTCGCCAACGTCACCATGCTGCGCCGGGTGCAGGCCATGGTGCAGACGCTTACCGGCGGGATCGACAGCGTGGGTGGTTGGGTAAATTCCGGCGAGCTGCATCACAAGGCGGCCCACATGTACCACACCATGGCCCAGGGCCACGAGATGGGTGCCCCCCTGGCGAACATGGCCGGTTGGGGCTTTGCCAAGCTGGTCATCAACGTAGTCTCCAACCAGGGCGGCCAGTTCTTCAAACATGGTCGACCCGGCTGGTCCTGGGCCTTCAGTAAGCAGGAAAAGGAGGCCGGCCGTTTCAACGTGGCCCTGCCGGCGATGACCGACACCGGACTGCAGGAGTCGGTGGAGGGCAAGCTGCAATTCAACGGCGAGCCCTACAAGACCCGGGCCCTTCTCATCAACGCGGCCAATCCGGTCCGCCACTATTATCCCGACACCTATTGGCGAAAGGCCCTGAGTCACGAGAACGTGGAGCTGGTCATCGCGGTGGATGTGCTGCCGTCGGATACGGTCCCCTATGCGGATGTGATCCTGCCCAACAGCACCTACCTGGAACGCGACGAGCCCACCCTCTACGGTAACGGCACCAACCAGGATCTGGCCCTGACCACCCGCTATGCGGCCATCGATCCCATCTACGACACCGAGGAGATGGCGGACATCCTGTACAAGCTGACCGGCATCATCAGCGGCAACCAGGAAGGTTTCATTCAGACGATCGAACAGCTTACGGGGATGAAGGCCGCGGACATCAATAAGTACCACGCCGAGACCCGAAAGACGCATAAGGACAGGAGAGGGAAAGGGGCCTTCGCCGCCGCCTGCCGCAAGGCATCCTTCGACCTCTACGCCGAGCGTATCAAGACCACCCCGGAGCACATCGATGAGGTGCTGCGCGAGAAAGGGGTCTATCACGAGGAAGCGATGCGTGAGATTCTCGCCCACCAGGCCATGCCGCGTAAGATGCCGGTGCCTACCGACAGTGGCCGGCTGGAGTTCTACAGCGGTCTGATGCGCTCCTTGCGCGATGGCGGTCACACCCAGGACAACTTCCAGGTGCTGGCCGGCTGGATCGCTCCCGAGCTGCCGATCGACACGGCGTTGGGACAAGACGAGTTCTATTTCATCTACGGCAAATCGCCCACCGTCTCCCACGCCTCCACCAACAGCAACAACGTGGTGCTGTCCGTCATCAATAAGTTCAAGGACGATATCTACAAGGGGGTCTGGATGCATCCGGACCGGGCCGAGAAGCTGGGCATCAGGACCGGCGACCCGATTCGGCTCACCAACACCAAGTCCGGCCAGAAGGCCACGGGGCGCGCTTACGTCACCCGCCTGGTACAGAAGGATACCCTGTTCATCCACTCCTCCTTCGGCGTGGAGAATAAGGCCCTGACCAAGACCTCCGGGGAGGGTACCGCTACCAGCACCATCATTCCTCATCAGGTGGAGCCCGTGGTGGCCGGATTCAGGTCCCAGGAATTCACCCTCAAAGTGGCTCGCGCCTAAGGCTAGGGAGGATTAAGACATGGCTAAATACGCGATGGTCATCGACCTCAGCACCTGCGTGGGCTGCAATGCCTGCATGGCCGCCTGTGCCCTGGAGAACCAGATGCCCATATGGGACATCGACAAGTGGCGCACCTACGTCCACGATCGGGAGATCGGTGCGGGCAACAACGTGCAGCGTCGTTTCTTCCCGCGCCTGTGCAACCACTGCGACAACCCACCCTGCATGAGCGTGTGTCCCACCGGGGCAACCTATAAGACGGACGACGGCTTCGTACTGGTGGACGAGGACCGCTGCATGGGCTGTCAGGCCTGCGCCATGGCCTGTCCCTATAAGGCCCGGGTGAACATCACCTACGCGGACATCCGGCAGGGCAAGGAGTTTTACGGCTCGGACTACCGTCGCTCCAGTCCCAGCGTGGACAAGTGCTCCTTCTGCGACCACCGGGTCAAACAGGGTTTGAAGCCCGCCTGCGTGGAGACTTGCGTCGGCGAGTCGCGCATGTTCGGTGACCTGAATGATCCCAATGATCCGGTCGCCCAGATGGTCGCGAGTGGAGTGGCCCAGCCGCTGATGCCTCATATCGGCACCGAGCCCAATGTCTATTACATCGAAGATCTGAAGTGGAAGTGGAGGGGTTAAGATGGAAGCCAACATCACCTACGAGACCCAGAATCTCTGGACCTGGTGGTTCGCTATCTACCTGTACACCGGTGGACTCGGTGCCGCGATTCTGGCGGTAACCTTTCTTACCGACATGTATCTCAAGGCCCATCGCAACCTGGTGCTCTGGGGAGCAGGTTCCGGGGTCGTGCTGCTGTCGCTGGGCTCCGCCATGCTGTTCTGGCACCTGCTGGATCACCTGGCCGCGATCCATATCTTCAATCCCCTGGCCATGGTCAATCAACCAATGGCCTGGATCGCCTGGGGTACCCAATTCATCCTCTGGATGATGATCTGGGGCGTGCTCTACGCGATTCCCTATGCCCGGAAGACCCCCCTGCTCCAAAACACGCCGCTGCTCGGCAAGGTCCTGGAGTGGGGCTTCGTGGTCAAGCTGGGCGACTTCGTGGAGAAGCATCGCAAGTTCTTCGGCTGGCTGGCGATCGTCAATGGGGTGGGCGTCGCCGTTTATACGGGCCTGTTGCTGCAGTCCTTCCCCGCCGTGGCCCTGTGGGCGAACCCGGGTGTGCCTCTGCTGTTCACGGTCTCCGCCTTCTCCACCGCCATGGCCTTCCTGCTGCTGATCATGTACACCATCCTCCACGAGGCGGAGGACGATCACATCCGGGTGCTCTACGAGCGTACCGACCTGGTCCTGATCTCGGCCGAGCTGGTCATCATCTTCTCCTTCTTCTTCTACCTGCAGCGCGGCCCCGAATCGGCGATGAAGTCGTGGGAGATCCTGTTCACCGATATGGGGTGGTTGATCGGCTTTATCGGGTTCGGCCTTATCGTCCCCTTCTTCCTGGAGCTCAAGGGGGTCATCAAGGGCTGGACCAGCCATGTGCCCATCATCGCCGCCTCCATCTTCGTGCTCACCGGCGGTTACCTGCTGCGGCACTACTTCATGTACGCGGGGGTCTACGCCTATCCCTGGTAGGCCAAACCCTCGGCACGCGGCGGAGTAGACGAAGAGGCGCGCAAGCGCCTCTTCGCGTAAACCGAATCATTCCGGCCGCATGCCGAACGAAGGCTCGCAAAGTTCAATGGTGTTCCCGGACAAAGCTTTCATCGGTAGTGGCTAAATCTGAAGTGGTTAAGAGGCTGTCTAAAAACAAACCCATTGATATAAAAGAGGTAGACTGGGTCGAGGGGCGAGACCCGGCAAACCAGGTTGTTGGCCCCTAAACTAAACGCTGGGTTTCGCCCCGCACCTAAATCCTCTGGTCGCAAGGGATAACGTGCTGTTGGCGTGGATAACCGGAAAATTTAGGTGCGGGGTTTCGTTCCTCAACCCAGCCTACACCCGACTGTAGTCTACAGCCCCTTTTTAGACAGCCTCTCAGCGACGCCTGCCGCCTGGAAGGCGGCGCTCCCGGCCACGGGCTTTTGCGACTCCCTCCTCCAGGGAGAGGGGCTTCAATGCATCGCTGTTGACATAATCGTCGCGCCAACCGCCAGGGGTGCTCATGGTTTGGAAGCCGATTCATCCTCGGCGGCCAGGATGCGCTCTAACTCGATCCTCAGAGCCGGGATCTTGTTGCGGACCACATCCCACACGATCTCGTAATCCACCCCCAGGTAATCGTGGACGACGCGATCACGCATCCCCGCCATCGCCCGCCACGGGATGTCCGGGTGGCGAGCGCGAGATGGCTCAGAAACGTGCTTGGCAGCCTCGCCAATGACCTCCAGGCTGCGCACGAAGGCACGCCGCAAGGTGGGGTCGGACTGAAAGGCAACGGCATCCAGACCGGCACTCTGCGCCTGGAGATAACGTACCTCATCCAGTATATGCCTGAGATAATCCGTTTCAGACGACGACATATTCCAGCTCCGCGAGGATGCGCGGACCGAGGTGGGGACTGAGGCTGTTGGGGGTGACGATCTCGACCCGGCGTCCGAACAGGTCCTCGCAATAGAAGCTGAGATTCATAAAATGGTCGAAGGTCGCCGCGCCGGGTGCGAACTCGACGAACAGATCGACATCACTATCGGCCCCTGCCTCGTCCCGTTGGAAGGAGCCGAAAAGACCGAGCCGTCGGACCCCGAAGGCGCGGATGGCATGCTCGTTCTTATGGATCAAACGAATGACTTCGCTTTTTTCGGAGATGGGAAGTGAGGTAGTCGTTGCCATACTAAAGGTTCCGATCCCTCTTATCAGGCAGCTTGCCGTTCAGTAGATATGGGGTAGAGGCCTGTTTCCCGCGCTTCCAGGATCACGATCTCGCAGATGCTGCCGTCTACCGCGTAGCTGATGTTGACATTCCAGCCATAGGAAATTTCGCGCATCACGGGCTTCTTGTTCAAGTGAATTTCCAGGATGTCATCTTCCGGATAGTAGGTTGTCTTCATCCCAGTTGCTCCTGCCAATGGGTCATGAGGGTTTTGATCACAATGGCCGAACCCGTAATCACTGCGGCACATACGAGATTATCATCACGATTTGAGTAGGGTTCGAAGACCCAACAATGTTTTTCATCCTTCAAGGAGGTGAGGCTTCCCACAATTTTCACGGCTTTTCGGTTTCGGCAACCCCTGTCGAAGTGATGGCACTGCCTTAGCTTGCTGGCACTACGGTCGAAGGGGGCTTACAATTAACGTGGTCTGTTCCCGATATTCCGTGGGCCGACGGGTCGCCTTCTTGTTTACCAAGATCCACAGTCACATCCTACGCCCCGGCTTGTCGCAACTGTTCGATGGGTACCCGAAAGCCCCCAATCGTCCCATTACCTCCGCCATGGGCAAGTTGGATGCCCTGATCCAGGAGGCCAAATTGGCTCCCTGTGAAATTTGACTCATTTGTAAAGTTGCGGGTCCGTCAAGGGACCCTGGTAGGCGGTCCTTTCAATCCCAGGTCCTTGACAAGTTCTCGCAGCTCAGCCATGAATTCAGGACCCGGATCGATTTTTTTCGTGAAATACGAGGAATCCTTTTCAAGCCATAAATGCGTTTCCCGAAATTTTCCGTATTCAAAGTGGCCTATAAGCCACTCTATGCCGTACTTATTCGCTAACCGGCGGACCAATTGCTCATTTGCAGCTAGTTGTGCGTGGGTAAGCGGGGTGGAGACGTTGCCTCCCACATTTTCTATTCCAATCGCATGCAGATTCAACCCGATTGTATGGCGGGCAAACATAGTCTCCGGCATCAGTTGGTAAATAGCGCCATCTCGGTCAACCAGAAAATGTGCACCGACATTCAGCGCTCCGCCTCGCCTGATTCTGAACCGATGCATAGGTAATCGCTCAGGTTGCATTGCATTGTAAGAACCACGCAATGTATCGATTGCCGTCCAGTGAATAACAATCATCCTGGGATCGATTATGGGCTCTTCTTTCCGAATACCATAGCGAGTTCTGATGTACTCCAGGGATAGTCGCCGCCTTTCCTGACCCAGCTTTACATACTTCTTTACGGCAATGCCTTCCTCAATGGTATTCATTTTGTCCACCTCTGCGTTTGTCCTGAATCCGTGACGATTCTCAGAGAATTCGCCATAGCCGCATTATAATAAAAAAAAGGGGTCTAGATAACTTTAGAGAGGATTTTCTCTCAGTAGAGTAAGTATTATATCATATAAGCTTTCCTCTCGATGATTGAATCTAAATTCACATTCTTTCAGGTGTAAATGAAAGGTTTTTCGTGGA
>Ga0209367_1005720_pt1 | contig 17210 bp, 12 predicted proteins | sample WorMetLIZISLAND2_FD_187412 | JGI IMG/M metagenome (GOLD analysis project Ga0209367, IMG submission 187412) | Marine gutless worms symbiont microbial communities from Max Planck institute for Marine Microbiology, Germany - Olavius geniculatus... ... | reverse complement strand
AACCGAAAACAATTTTGTAACATAGAATTAAATCATGTAACAAACGACGCTGCTCTAGGGTTGGTAATGAGAGACGTTTTAAGCGATCTTGATAAGTAAGTTGACTAAAACCACGTAGACGCTTAGTGAACTTTCTTTGAACACTTTCAATGCTCTCAATGTCAGACTTAAAGTGTGGTGACCATAGAGAGCTATTATACTCTACTATAGGCCTAACATATAGTGTGGCTGATTGGGGCGGTGGTATGTCTGCTTGCTGCAAACCGCGTGTCTAGCTGTTCGCTGAAGCGGGCAATGAATGGCCGCATAGTGCGTTGCGGTATCATTAGCATGCTCATGCCAATCAGCTGCCATTTCCGAGATTGTGAAGCGCTTCTGGTCTTGAGTTAGTCTTATGTAAAAAGCGCTATGGCAAGTGCCGGACTTTACCTTTATCTTTAGTATACCTGGGCGTCTTAATATGTGTTGGCAGATATGCATTCGAGGGCGTGATTCAGGCGATCTACGGCTACGACCGCGATCGGTTGGACTGCGAACACGAATCGGAGCCGGACATTCAGAAGCAGATGCAGCTCTGCGTCTTTCAGGAGCCGACCAACATGATCAAAGAACTCGACGTCGAGGACGCAAAATTCTACGTCGATCTGATCGTCATGTGCGCCTTCTTCGTCATTCTACGCATCTGCTGTTACGTCGTGCTGCGCTGGCGTGCGCGCGTACACTGACCGAGAAGAGCCCTGTGAATTAGCCGCCGTAAATTAAGCCTCTATACAGTCAGTGGTGTCGTGGAAAATCTTAGAACTTCTTGTCAGAAAATTTTCGTCCGAAAATTTAAAGTTTGGGACTGAAGCCTTCTTCCCTCCATTTTGGGGGAACTGAGGTCCAAAGTTGAAACTTTGAGTGCACGCAGTTTCTTCTGTAGAAAATGCGCAACTGTCTGTAAGTAAGTAAGTAAGTAAATGATTTATAAAGCGCCAAAGTCTTAGAAAGAATCAGGGCGCATAGGAGTTCTGTTGAAAATTTGCAGCAGTCCGCCGGAGAATTGCAACTTTCTGTGCCGCCTACGACGCCGCTGGCCGTGTGAATTAGCCGTAGATTAAGCCTAGTTTCCATCCAAGGCAACGCTGTTGCATATGTTTTGACGCAAGCGACGACGCAAGAAATGTACGCAACGAACGCAAGGAAAGTACGCAACGGACGCAGCTGACGCAAGCGACGCAACCGTCGGCCGAAACGCAATGATGGAAGCGGTATCTGCTTTTGTGTTGTGTCTGTTGCGTTGCATACTTTGTGTATGTTGCATTGAATGGAAATCAGTCTTTAGTTTGACACTCACTGTCTTTCATTCTGTGCGTAAGTTCAACGCCACTACTGTACACTCCGGCCATATTCATAGCACTGTTTGCATGTTGAAGTCAGTTTTATTTGGTCGTAGAACTAGTTGCGATGGTGTTCGCACAGTTAGTGAACTTTCACTGTACAGGTATCATTTTACATTGGGTTTAAAAAATAATTTGTTCAAATTTGGGAATAAACTTGCAAAAGAACTTAACTTATTGTCTGTTACTGGGACCGTCCCAAGACTTCGTTCACCAGGGACATGGCAAGAAATTTGTTTGGGAAGGTATAAAATTTTAAAGAGGCAAAAATATTTCAAAGTTTAGTAACCGTTCTGACGTCGTTGTTGCTTCATAAAAAGTTTACTGGCCTGATTTTTGGATTTATATATACTTGTTTGCCCCTCATTTTCCATTTTTCACATGTGTGGTCACACCACTTTTCAAAACGTGCTGTCGTCCCTGTCTTCGTCAGCATTTCGAACAGATTTTTCCGCTCTGATCAGGCCGTCTGTTTGTGAGCAATATCACTGTTGTGTTTTCTGTATACGAGGCATTCGCCGCTTTGCATCTGTTGACCGTAGTACTGTAGCAGTTATGTAGCATAATCTTCGGCACTATATAATATTGTTCGGATTTCTGTGTAGTGAAACAGCAGAGAGAATGTGAATCGAAAAATAGCATTAGGTTTGTAAGACAAATATTTTCTCGTGTGCAACGAAACTACTCTTTTTTTCACTAAAACTGAAGGTTGAAACGAAATTTTCGTTTCCTCTTTATGTCATGTGAGCATAGAGTTTAATAAGTTCTATAGGTTTCTGAAAAATTCATAAACTTCGAAGCTTCATTGATCAGCTTATTGTTGACGTTTTGGCAACTTCTGCTGCCTTTGTCGGAACGTCTGACCGCCAGGTGTCGCTACGACTTACTAGTTACCATTTTAACTTTGTTTTTGAGTTTATTCCAAAAATGAACATAGCGTTGTTTTAAATGCGTTTAGTTTTGTATTTTGTTGACGCTTGCCAGTAAAGGGATTTGTGGATTTTTTGTTATTTTCTTGTGTATAAAATTTACGTCTGTGAATTCTGTTGTAAAATTTCTTGAGCTTCGAGTCAGTTATGTGTGAACTATCCTGTGATTAACGTCGCGCGTGTTGTCGTGAAGTACATGCAAACTATAATTCTAATTCTAATTATGTTGATGTCGCATAAGCAGGCGGGTAGTTAGGGTGTAATCTTAAAAAGAAATGAGGGCAAAATCTTGATGATTTTTTGCATGGTTTGCGCTTTATTTGTACCGCGGTACAAAAATAAAATAATATAAAATACAATAATATTATCGTGCATTTGTAATTTATTTTTGGCGACAGAAGCTGTTGTAAACCAGACCTACACACGATTTAGTCAGCAAACGAATCTGTGAGCCTTCTTCTTACTTACTTGTAGTTTAGTAGAATAGTGATTGGATTTCACTTTCTTCGTTCCCTCTTTAGAAAAAAAACGGGGGAGCCGCATTGCCATTGTGCATATGAGTGAATGTATGAAAGTGGATTTTGCTGTGGATTTATGTGGTTAAATTTTGACTGCAGTTGTACCAATAGCTCGACCGTATTAAGTAACGGTCGAGCTATTGGTATGGCTGTCGCTGTCGGTCTGCCCGTGTGTCACGGATGTATTGTGGCTAAGCTTTGGTCGTAGGGTGAAACATTTTTCACGATTAATTAGCCATGTGTGTTAAACTTTGGCATGCAAAAGTTTTGCTATCTAGTGCAAGGGAACACTTTCAAATTGGGGGTCGAATGAGGGGGGTATAAGAAATTCAATGGAAAGTCGGCCATTTCTCGGAAACGGTGAGAGATACGACAAATGTTGCCATTGATCACTAATAGGAAGTCGCATATGGCCTTTCCAATGACATGGAAATCATCAACCTTGGATAACCTTGAAGGTCACTGACAACCAGTACGGTCGGCTATCCTAATTACAGCCGGGCTTCTTGTTTTACGGTATCGCGGACGCACATGTAGAACTGTGAAGATATTATTCCAAGCCAGATCGCTGTTTTGTGATGAGATAGGTCAGCTGCTTGGTTTATATGTGACTGCAAGCCTATGGTCACATTCTGTGATGGCGTACGGTACGACAGATCGGCTTAGGGCTGTACTATCATGGTGCACAATACGAAAAAGTATTCTCTTTGATTCTTAACAATTAAGTACTTAACCGATCACGCATAAGAGAGCGACCTGCAGAACTTAGACTTCGTGTTTGTTAGTTATTATATTTCGGATATTTCGTCGTTATTGTGGTACGAATGCAGTTTTATGTAATGCATGCTGCATGGACAACATATGAAGTGTGTGTTATACTCGTATACACACTAAGTTGTCCGCTAGTCACGCGCTAACAATTACTGCCCACATGAAAGTTGCTCCATGCTGAACAGTATTTGGTGATACGATGATGAGTATTATTATTATGTTGAAGTTGTTACTACTGTATTTGTTACTGAAAGACTGTTGTCGTTGTCGCTTCGTTTGTTGTACAAATAAATAGATGTCTTGTAGAGTTTTGAGTTCATCTGATGCATGTTGTGAAACGCAATGCTGCACTGTCTAGTTACGTGCAGCAATAATTAATAGCAAACAACCGACGCAGAATTTGCACGCATTTGTTTTGCGCCGACAAGCTTTCGTCGTCATGCGGTACAAGTAATCTGAGCAAAACTATCGTGACGCCTGACAGCATCGGTGCTACCATCTGGGGAATCAGTGCACAACGTGCAATATAATAACAATGCGTTTTGAAAGGGTACCCGAATTTTGACGCTCCCGTACGAACGGGGTCGAAGTTTAAACTGCTGATATATCTACATGTACATTTAATGCTGAAACTTTCATACGTATGTCGTTTTGTCTATCCCCAACCATTTTGGTGCGCTCCACTTTTGACATGAGCGTCGCAGCCTAAAATCGCAAAAATGTCAATAAACCTCCTATTTTTGGAGTTAAGAAAGTTTGTACAACTATATGCTTTAACGGCTAGTCAAAAAACAGCCGTAATTTTTTTTTCAAGCAAATCAAGCCAGTCAGTCTTTCATCGTGAAAAACCGGCATGCGGGTACCGGGTATATCTTTTTCGTGAGTTTCGTCCAGTCGTTAGCAAATATCACAGAAAAAAACAAGCGCAGATGTCGGCCAAGTGCCGACTTTATGTGCGGCTGTCCGTACTCGAAGTTTCGAATTACTGAAAACTGACCACTCATTAGGGCCTACTCCTGCCCGTGAAAATAAGGAAAAATTTCCGACAGCCCAAAATTTGGGGGACTGCCTCTCCGCCGTGCCCTGTGCCCCCGCCCGCCATAACGCCACCGGACGGACGGGCGGACAAAACCTGTAATGCAGCCCATCAGTGGCGTAGCCAGAAATGTGAATTGGGGGCTCGCCTCTCCTTCCCTTCCTTTTCCTTCCCGTATTCGTCCCCTTTCTTTTCTCCCTTTTTTTGCCTTCTTTACTCATCCTCCTTCCTTTCTTTTACTTTACCCTTTTCTCCCTCCTTTTAGAAGTAGGACCCCTCAAATCTAGCTAAGGGCCTAGGGAGCCCTGTAAGCTTCCTCAGCGGGGTCTGGGGCGGAGCCCTTGGGGGACTGCCTAGTCCCTGCCATTAGGACGGCCGCAATATAAACTAGAAGATCGGCTAGAGATAATACTGTTCGTAACAATGCTACAGTTTTATGATCAGCGAGATGTCGAGCGTGGATGCTTCGGACTGGTGTGGTGGGGTGGGGTGGCAACTGGTTCCATGCAGACCGCGGACTATTCTCTGACCACATTGAGGTGAGATCGATCTGCTGTTATGCTGTGACTGCATATGATGTCAGTCTCCCATTGCTGCCTGCCTGCCGGTGACTTGAAGCGTGTACAGAGAGACGTAAACGAACTGAACTGACATATTTCGGTTTGTACACGCTTTTAGAAGTCTTTGTCCCAGCCGGACAGTTCATCTGGCGGTATGTCCATGTCTTTCGGATAACTGTCGAAGTTGCTATAATCCATCGGACCTTTAACCTGCGCACACGGAGAAACACCAGCTGCTGCAGTAGAGATAATGAAAAGAGCGACAAGGAAAGTACGTGCAGTGAAAAGAAAAGCAAATAAAAAAGCGAAGGAAAAACGGACATGAGAACGACGAAAGAAGGAAAGGGTTGGGAAAGGCGTTCCTAAACATTTAGCCGGGTTTAGGGTATCATAGAAATGGAAACGGGTCACCGGTCATCGGGTCACCGGTCAACGATTTTGGCCGGGTCGGGTCGGGTATCGGGTCTAGGTTTTTTTCTGTTTAACTATTGTTAAACCGTCAGACCCATGTTGCCACATGGCGAATACAAACAAGCAATTATTATGCCGTTTTCAAATCATTTTAGTCCTTGTTATAGCTACCCTAAGTTGGAAAAAGAACAAAACTCGCTTTGAATTTCTGCAGGAGAATAGGATTTGTATATTATACGGCATGCAATTCTGTGTCGCGCAGTCAACAGCAGCCCCGTTTAGCCGTTTTATTTGTCTAGCTTTTTAGCTTTAAGTAAACGTACTCCGCAGCAAAGTACTTCGGGCTGAAAATCTAGACGAATAGGACGATTAAGAAACTGAAAGAACTCTCAGGTAAACGTTGGACCCTGACAGTAAACTATGCGCTTTCACCACGCGAGTTTGCTTAAGTTCTACTGGATGTTTCAATTGCAGCCCCGTGCAGTAACGTAAGATAGATTAACTCGAACAGCAAAAGACAAGGCGAAAAATAGAAAAAAAATCGGACAAAAAAGTCATCCCTTCTTTTCTTCCATTTTTAGATCAAGATTATCATAACACAGATGGAAATTAAAATCAAAATACACGAAAAAATAATTTATATGTAATTAGCCTACATGCCTAGAAATGAGTACGTTCTTATGCAAGTAAACAGGGATCTAGTATATGTCAACCTAAATGAAATAGCCACATTTGAATATCGTATACACCTTTCGGAACGTACCCTAGTTAAATCTATTAAACGATAAAATGGTTTTCTTTGTACGTATTTACTGACGTTAAGCAAAAAATCTGTGAGCATACCTTGGGTACAATTGGGGGTTGTGTCGTTTGTACCCGGAGTCCTTCCCAATCGAAACCCTGGTACCACCTGACAGCCATCACAATGTGTCAACATTTAGTTTACCGCGCTAACCTATAACTAGCAACGTCAACGTACAACAAGAAGCCCAGCTGTTGCTAGAACAGCCGACCATATACTGGTTGTTAGTGACCTTCAAGGTCATCCAAAATCAAATATTTCCATCTGATCTGACAGGACGTATGCCACTTCCTGTTAGTGATTAATAGTAACCTTGGCCGTATCTCTCACCGTTTCCGAGATATGGCCAGTTTTACGTTGAAAAACGCACATTTTTCTTACCCCTTCCATTCAACTCCAAATTTGGACATGTTCCCTTGCAGTAGATCGCTGAGATTTTGCATGCTGAGATACTGCATGATTCTGCATGTGTTCATGACACAGGGCTAATTATTTGTGTAAAAAGTTTTTCCCTACGACTTAGCGTTTAGCCAGAGTACATCCGTTACAGACGGACGAACAGACAGACGACGGTCGACAACCATGCCATAAGCTCGACCGTTACTTAAGTACGGTCGGCTGAAAACGACAGAAATTAACTGAAACGAACTAAACTAACTGTTTCATTTCAGTTTATTTCGAGTTCAGTTCACTTCCGTCGCTTTTACACACCTTATAATCTTAAAAATTGCTTTGTCTGGCGACCCCAGAAAGCAAAAACCCCGCCCCTAAGCATCAGTAAGTAAGCAAGCAAGAGAGTGAGTGAGTAAGAAAACGGGAATTTATCATCTAACGCATAACGTTGAAATTAGTTTCTAATGCGCTGGTCACACTAGTGAAAACTAAACAAGATTGTTTTAAAGAAATGTTTGAAAATGTTAACATCACATTCATCAAACTGCAACCGGATCAAGCACAGGAATTTTTCTTAGGCTTTGTGACAATAATTAGTGCTGGGCAGTATCGTGTATCGTAGTTACTTGTGTTTCTTGATGTCGACGATGCCGTTCTTGCCGTATCCGAGTCGTTCTGCCGGGTTCTCACGACACAGTCGCTTGATGAGCGTGTGTGCTGGATGAGCGTGTGCGCGCTGCGCCCGATCTTCTTGGGAAACTCGATGACGTCGATACCTTTCAGGATGATGTTGTACGTCTTCATCGGGTCGGAGCCCGTAAACGGAGGGCTTCACAACAGCGTCACATTATACGCGTGTATGCACGCAGTCAATCCATACGACTGGCAGCTCGCTCGTTTCACGTGACGCTGTTTGCATTTAGCCTATCACAGCCGCAGCCCACGAACTTCTAAAAATTACAAAATTTTGAGCTACACATTCCCAGTTTTGGAGCATTTAAAAAGCAAAATTGAAAACCTGAGCAGCCGTTATATCGTATGCCGAAAATTTGCAGCTGTCTGTCGTAATACTGCAACTTTCTGGCGCCCTACTTTTTCAATTCACGACCCCGCTAACCGAAGGGAAATGCAAAAGAAAAAGGGGAATGCTAATGACAAAGATAAGAGAGAAAAGAAAACCAAAGAGAAAAGGAGAAAAAAGGAAAGAAGAAAAGGAAAAGTGAGTAGGAGGAGAAAAATGGAGATTTTTGCATTAAAAAACAGAAAAGTCAACGCCCCATGATGCTGTCCATCACAGTTAAGTAAACCCAGAAATTTAATAGTAAAATTAGCGGCTAAAACTGCATGTAAAGTTGTATTTATTATGCTTCAGAGCGTCACATTATACACGTCCACAGTCAATCCCTACAACTGATAGCACGCTAGCTTTATGTTATACTATTTACATTCGTCTCAGAACGGCTTTTTCTTATCATTATAGTTCTCACTAAAACCTCATTTCTGTCCAAAACAACATACGCGCAACGATAACAAACCATCTATGCGAGCGAGTTTTCGTTTCAGTTATCGTTATCGTTACCTGCCGGTAAGCAGTTCAAACATAAGTATGCCCAGTGACCAGTAGTCTGCCGAATGGTCGTGTCCTTTGTTGAGAATAATTTCTGGTGCCACGTACTCGGGAGTGCCACAGAACGTCCAGGTCTTGCGACCGAACCCGATCCGCTTCGCAAAACCAAAGTCCACCTGTACAATCGGCAACCGTCACCAGTGAAAAGATTATTAATGATATATTGTAGGCTGTGAAAAGTAACGATTAACCAATTAATCGTTAACGAATTAGGCCTGTTTAATTTTTAAAATTCTCATCCATTAAATTGCAAAAAAATGTGGACTGCTCAACATCAGTAACGTCACTAATCTGTGCACTTCGCACAGAACATGTCAAAATTTGTAAATTTGTGTTAGACAAGCCCTCATGGTTAGTAAAAATTAGATTATTTGACTATGTACTACGACAATGTCACTTTTTCCAATTTTGCTTCTCTTTATGCATGCTGGAAATACCTGCAGTAGGCGTAATTAAATTCCGCAGTTTTCGACGTCTTTTCACTGATTACAAAAAATGTTCGAAAGTAATCGATGCATTAAAGTTAATTTTCGGAGATTAGTCAATTAGGCCTAAGTTTTTTTTGAAATCAGTGCGAGCGTACTGTGTTAAAGTCTCGCAAACTAAGCCGAGTCTTTGTCCAATGCAACATACGCAACGTACGCAGCTGACAACGGCCAAAACGCAAAGATAGAATCGGTGCCCATTCTTGCGTTGTCTGCGTTGTGCACGTTGCGTTGCGTCCGTTACATGCGTTGAATGGACTTATATAACTCACAAGTTTCACGTATCCGCGGTTGTTGAGCATCAGGTTCTCGGGCTTGCGTTCGTATCCTAACCCTAACGATAACTCTAAGGCCCCCAACCTAAGTTCTCGGGCTTTAGATCTTAACTTATCTTAACTCTAACGCTAAGGCTAAGACCCTATACGGCTTACTAGGTTCTCGGGCTTGAGGTCTCGATAGATGATGCATTTGGCGTGGAGATATTCGAACGCTTCGATGACGCACGCCACACAGAACCGCGTAGTCACGTCGTCAAAATGACCTCTGCAATCAACCAAAGACTAAAGGCTAAAAGTTGTCTGTAGCTTTTAACAGTAGCCTAATACCCCGTTCACACGATCAAGCTGGCTCGACGAGCTGGCTATAGGCCTACGTGAGCTGGACGAGCCAGCTCGACGTTTGCTTGACGTTTGCATGATGTCTGCTCGATGTTTGCTCGATCGTGTGAACGGGGTATAACCCACCTCAGAGCTATAAAAATGTCAGACGGGATCACACAGTGTTACCTGCCACCCAACGAACCGACACAATGTGAATTCACCCGATTTAACCCCAGCCATTTAGGTCGATACCCGATTTATCTGCCCCCGAGAGTCGAAAGGCTGAGTTGACAAAGCAACAACCAAACAGTGCCTCAGCATAAACGACATGACCACTGTAGTAAATTTGAAGCCCGAAGGCACGCTAAAATGTACTCATTACAGTGAAAAACTTTAATCTGGTATTTAAAGAAACAACAGCATATGTTTCCAAAATGATTATATCTATCATATGCGTTTTCGTGGCCATTAAACCGCTTAAGTCGAAAGCCGAGACCAAACATTTTTACTTCCTTATTCGTGCTAACCAGTAATCAAAACTATAAATCAAGAAGCGCAAGATATGGCTCTTTGAATATACTTCTTTGCCTTCCTCCCTTGCCGCGTGTCTCTTTCTCATGCGTCCGACCACCAGACACCGACAGCCAAAAGCAGTTAAAGTTTTTGAGGTAGGCCCTATGAAAACTTTCAGGTACTACAATGTAGATTATAATGTGCTCTGCTTGACATACTTGTCGCGCAGAATAGTCCACAGCTCGCCACCAAGGCAGACCTCCATTAGCATGTAAACGTATTTCTTGTCCTTGAATGTCTTATACAACCTGCCGCCCAAAATAAAAACACCGTGTGTCAGAAAGCAGAACGTTTTTATTTTTTAAATAACACCGTGAAACATTGGCCGATTTCAATAATTTTGGGCAAGCAACATCGCGACGAAACTTGACGTAAACGATTATAGTGTTGCCCACGACACCTTAATATTGTTGCTACATTACCATGTAAAATAGAAAAAGTTGTAGTTTGGCCATTTACAACAATGAAGTCATACGGGGTAGCGCATATTCGGCCAAACAGCATCTCCCAAAACAAGGTAGCTCCACAAGCCACAGAATGTCAAACAACAACGCGACATTTTCTAACTCGGGGAAAAATCTGTAAATTAGAATTCGTGGTAAATTTTTGAACAATAAAGTTAAACAATTGCGCGAAAAGGTTTTTATCCAACGGGGCATATAATCGGCGCAAATCGTACTCTGACCTGGCGATAAAAGGCGAGCGTGCTTCCATCATAATGCGTTTCTCGGAGTTGATGTGTTCCTGCTGCCGCGTGTCAACGATGTGTTTCTTCTTAAGGCACTTTAGCGCAAACGTCCGACTTCGGTCACCCAGCAACGCTATCTGTACACATCCACGCACTCGCAGTGTCTTTTCTGTAAACATTTCGTAAACATTTGAAAAAAGTAAGTCAGACAATGTTTACTTCAAAACTCCGATTTTTTCGCACTGACTATCAATAATGTTTTGAGATGTTTTACCTGCGTTCGAATCTCACCGCGGTCATTTGTAAAAAAAAACTTGGGCAAGTTTCTAACCTACAATGTGCTCAGATCAACTCAGCCCCCTACCCTCAGGGGAATGGGACATGACTCAGTAGCTTGGGCTACGGGGTAAAGCGCTAGTGCGGTTGATTGTATGTCTGGTCCATTGTTCGCTGATGCGCGAGCAATGGATGGCTGCATAGTGCGCTGCGGCATCACTAGCTCATGCGGATGAGTTGCCACTTCCAAGACTGTAAAGCGCCTGTGGTCGCGACTCACGTAGCAAGTACCGGACTTGTTTAGAAAAGAAAGCAATTCGATACGATAGCGCCGAGCTGCCGCTGCTGCACAGTCTACGCCGAGTTAAATAAAAGAGCTGGTAGACTAGGCCTATAAATAAAGCGGGCCCGGATAGTGAGCTTAGTGACTATAATGAGTTAGAGTAGTCAAGAGCGCAGAGTGATACAGACAAGTTCGACGCGTCCGAAGCCGCCCATGCCCAGTGTGGCAATCACTTCGATGTCCTCCAGTCGAACTGTGCTGAATTCGTCGTACTCGGCGATGATCGGTGACGGTGGCATAGGACTGTGACCGAGACGACTGAAACAGGAACACAAACATCACGAGATAGTCCATTCAACCATGCACAAGCGGACGGCCATTTTAGACCCAATTCGAACTTGCGACGCCAACAGTTGTGTCGCCTCGCAGACGTGAATTGAATCGCCGACGCGACGCAACTCAACTCAACGGGATAATATTCTAAACATCTAAAATTATCCAGTTTTTGAATTTTCGACCGAAATCTGTCGGCAGTCGTCGGCAAATCACTTCACACCGACGACGGCGACGTGACTCAACTCAACAGTTAAGTCGAGCTGGCTACCGTACGGCAGTGTGAATTGGGTATTAGACCTATAGTCTAGTTTCCATTCAACGAAATGCACGTAACGCAACGCAGCGTACACAACGCAAGAATAGACAACGCTTTCATTCTTGCTTTTAGCCGTTGCGTCGCCTACGTCAAAAATGTACGCAAGGTCTTGCGTAAGTTGTGTGTTTTGCTTGAGTTATGTTGGACGCAAACTCTAGGGAACTTTTGCGCCATGTGGTAGAGTCTTTTAGTTGTGCGGATAGGTTGAAAGATGAAAAAAACTGGTCGTTGGAAAGACTATTATCATCAATGAAAGAAATTCATTATCGTCGTCATCATCTTCATCATCACATTGTGATCACTAGAAAGCAGTCAGAGCCCGCAGACCTCCGCCAAGGCCATGTTGTTCGCCAGGAGGCAGCACCATATTCGATTTGGCAGCGGTTTCCCTTATGCCCCATTGAAAGCAATGGTAACGAAAATTTCAAAGTGATCCAGAATCCACGATTCCTTCCGGATCACCCCCGAAATTGAATCACTAGTAGTTTTTGCCTTTCCCGACATTCCCAAAAAATTTCGGAAAGATCCGTCCATAATTTTTTGAGTTATCTTGCTGACACACAGACATACAAACAAACAAAGTCTGGCAAAAACATAACCTCCTTGGCGGAGGTAAAAACACTATGGGCTAGGTTATAAGTTATACCTGTGCGCTCCCCGCGCTTCATCGCCGTAATCTCTACATCGCAGTTCATTGAGATCACCGATCAGCTGATTAAACGACCTGTAGCATATGCAGCGCATCGATTAATAAATCAATCGATGATATACAAATTAATCAATCAACAGTCCGTAATCTGGCGTTGTTTTCTAATTCAGCGGCAAACTGTTCTGTGCATCGCAAGCCAGGGTTGCCAACTGGCATTTTAATACTTCACGTATGTTAAATTGGGTATTTTAAATAAAACTAACTGTAAAAATTGTAGTTCATCCGCTTTGCAGTTTCGAGCATTTTTCTTTAAATTTGGCAATAGCGCTCAACTTCAGCAAAACTTTGGCGTCAATTCGGCAGCAACGAATAATTTACTTAGACTATTTTTGACAATCGGTATTTTTGTCAGTAAAATAGCCTGGTAGTGCAATGCATTCAATATTTTTAGCCAAATACAGTAATACCCCAGTCACACCGAGGCTGCGACGGTACTGAGACCAGTTTTTGAATCAAACCGCGGCAGATCGCAGTAAGGTCGCAGTACGGTCGCAGCGTGGTCGTGGTCGGTCGCACTGGTCGCCATACGGTCGTTGTAGGTCGCTAAGGAATATTTAGCTGTTCAAAATTCCTTGCGGCGACTTTTCGATCGCAGTGCACTCGACCAGCTGTCTGTCTGCGTTCGCACAGCTCGTAATGTGGTCGCAGTACGATCGTCCATGGTCGCGCTGCTGCTGTACTCGGTCTGCACTCGATCTGGGGTCGCACGAGTGTACTGCGACTGCACTGCGACTGTGCGGTTCGTACTGCGATTACAAAACGAGCGTATTGCGACAATGAGTGACCGTTCTGCGAACGCGGTCGCAGTCGGTCTCCTTAAGTCGCCGTACAGTCGCATTAAGCTCGCTGTACAGTCTTAGTACAGTCGGATGATTCGCATTTCGAGTACAGCGCAAAAACACTGCGATCGGTTGCGATCTGTGTTTCGGCGTGACCGCAAGACGACGATCGAGCGACGACCACGCTGCGACTCCTACGGCGACCGTCGACGATTTGAAGTCGCCGTGGTCGCCGTAAGTCGATCGCAGCTCGGTGTGACTCACTGAGGTGTGAGCATTTCGACGCGCCGGTAAAATTCATCAGTAAATAAGACAACACGCGGTCACTCAGTCATTCAAATCAATCACCAATCAGTCACAAATCAAATTTAAAAACACGTATGTTGATTTAAAGCCAATAAGAGGCGTATGTAGTGCCTTATGGGGTGTTTACACGATCCAGCAAACGTCCAGCAAACTTGCAGCAAATGTATTCAAAATACACGTGCTAATGCTGGACGTTTGTTGGATCGTGTGAACACCCTATTAGACTGTCGTGTTTACGTTCACTGTATACAGAGTGTACCAAAAAATGGGAAAACTGTTTTAATTTTACGATAACTTCCGCAAATGTACACCGAATTTAACCATCTGTTTCACTGTTACAACAAGAAATCCATAACGCATAAAAATAAAATAACGCTGTACACCTCACCTTTATTACGTAATCACCCTACCTAGCAAAACGCACACCACTCCCAAAATTGACGCCATATTTCCAATGTGCATTTTGCAACGTTATAAAGTTTACTCAAAACAATTCCACACGTGCTTACATATTCACAGCAATGCTTTGTGACGATGCTAGTCCCCCTATTACCTCATATTACCTCATTTTGTGTTTACGCGTAAAGTTTTGTTTTAATTAAAATTATTAAATTTTTAATGGCGCAAGGTTACGTAGGCGAAACAACGAAAAACGGTCGCTGTTTAATAATGAGGTTACATCAGTTCAACTCAAATTTGAAGATGCTCCCTTTGCAGTAAGTCGCTGAAATTTTGCATGCGAAGAGCGGATACACTGCGCTAATTAAGTAGGCTAGTATAAAAGGCCTATTACCATTAGTTTAAGGTTGATGATGAACCACTAAACATCAATAAAGCAAACATGTTTAGTGCAATTTTGGGAGTGGTGCGTGTTTAGCTAGGTAGGGTGATTGCATAATAGCGGTGAGGTGTTGACGTAACAATACTTTTATGCGCTACGAATTTCTTGTCGCAACAGTGAAAAAGTGGTTAAAATCGGTGTACACTTACGGTAGTTGTCGCAAAAATTAAAACAGGGTTCCCGTTTTTTTTGGAACATCCGGTATTGGTAATGTCAAAAAAATCTCTGTTGAATACTGCCACGAGGGAGATAAGTGAGTGCTAAACGAAATTATACACTCCGTACAGTGCTATAACCGACAATTATTCCACAAGACGATCGGGACAGCACTACGTAAATGGGCAACAGATTGATTTCGTCTAATTACACATCAATTAACTAAGACTGACCCTCTCCGTAACCCTAACCCTAACCAACCCTGACGTTACAAACTCTGAAAATGCCAGAGTCGTATTTTATTTTCTAGAGGTAATAAATGTCTGACTTGAGGTTAAATGCTGCAACATTTAACCCCAATTCAGACATTTATTACCTCGAAAAAATTAATTACGACAGCGGAAAAAAGTTGGAAAAATTGGACTTAGAGCCGAGTCCTTTCAGACAGCGGATGCTCACGCTGCCCACTCGGCCATGCGGCAGCACCCAGCAGAGGTGCTTCAATGGCACTGTTTATGCTAGCGCCATATAACCGTCCTATACTATAGTTATTTGGGTACCAGTCTACCGGCCGTTTATTGGTTGTTGCCTATTTTGATAGTGCTCTCCTGAGGTGCTTTTCTCATTCCACGCTGGCCGACGGTCGGTCGTGTGGTCCGCTGTCGTTCGTTTGGTCACTCGTGCACCCACGGTGGGTTATCGACACGTTATCCCACTGCAGACATTGTTATAGCCGTCCAAAATCTCACTCCGGTCAGGCGTGACGATTGAAACGTGTCTTGCGTCGGTTTATGGCATGCACGTTCCAATCCAATGCAGAACATGCCGTCGATCACAGTAATAAAATAAGCACGTTTCAACATGGTCTAAAATGTACTATGCCTCATTACACTCGGATAATACGTAATGAAATGTGTACTTTAAATGTGCTGAGAAGCTCGGCAGATGTAATACTATACAGGGTGGGCCAAAAAAGTAAGCTATTGCACTTTGTCCATATCTTCGCTAAATATTGATCAATTTTCACAATTTTTTTTCACCAGTGGACTCTGTAAAAAATTTGCTACTCAGTGGCATGCACAAAATATTTATTATGTCGCTACATTACCTTGTAAAATAGAAATATTCAAAAACGTACAATATCTACAGATGGACATAAGGTCAAGTGGTAAATTTTTGAAGTATTTAACTTAAATCAAAATATGAGATATAGTAAGTGTCAAAAACATTGGTAAATATGTTAAGCATTTTTTCCAAATAATTTTAACGATTTTACCGTGCAGTAATTTTTAATGTATATTAATGCTTGTTGATGGCTGCAATTTTGCTCAGTTAACTGCATGAGCATACAGAGCAATGTGTTTCAATTGTGCAGCCCTACAAGTTGTGCACTATTTTTTGAAACATGAAAACTTACTCAGTAGCTATTAGCGGCGTCGGTTTGTTCAACAGGCTGGTCTGTAGCCGTGCGCAAGGAAAAAATATAAATAAACGCCTAACGGCGAACTTCGCGCATGCGCAGCTACGCCCCCTTTGAACCGATTGTAACCAAATTTTACATGTGGGGTTGGATGGGCGATGTGATCACTGACGTCAAGTTTTATGGAAATCGGTTAAGGGGTTTCAAAGTTACAGGACCCCCCAAACGCCATTTCCTATACTTAACGTTCATCGCCCTTACAACAGTGTCAGCACTACCGTGCTGCACCGTGACAATTAGACATACAGACCTACCATTTTTGAAAAAGTGAACTAGTGAAAAAGTGAACTATATGATACTTAGCGTATTTTCTTCTGACTCGTTAAACAGTGTGAGCTGCAGTCCGCGGATGTCAAGCACGACAAACTGATTCTAAGTCAAAGATGTAACATAAAAAGAAAAAAAAACAAATTAAATCATTTTGCTGAATAAAGAATAATAAGAAAACTATAATTAAAAGTTCACGTACTCTCGGTCTACAGTGAGACACTCGACACCAGGCGGTAGCGCGATCACGCTGGCCGTGCGACGATCTTCGCTACAATAACACACACGACCATGCTATTAAGTAAGTAAATAAGTAAGTAAAATGTCAATTTACGCTGCGCATCAACGTCAAATAGCCCCAAATTCGTGGTTACATTGCGCGCTGCAAAGCAAAATGCCTTCAAGAAACAATCGACTAGACTTTTGCGGCGATGCGGTATCCTTCAGTTTTTATATCAGTGTCAGCAGCTGTCAGCTTGCAGTTGTCACTGCACGAAAGTAAACTATACTGCAGACTGCAGCATTTGACTATGCACAGTAAATATTTTCGGCATTTTACAAACACAAAATCACACAAAAATTGATCTAATATTATATACATGTACTGTGGAGTCATAGGCGGATCTAGGAGACGAAGTTGGGGGGGGAAGGTCGAGCGCCGAAGACGCGAGCCGAGTCGAGGCGCCAAGG
>Ga0209367_1005719_pt1 | contig 17212 bp, 14 predicted proteins | sample WorMetLIZISLAND2_FD_187412 | JGI IMG/M metagenome (GOLD analysis project Ga0209367, IMG submission 187412) | Marine gutless worms symbiont microbial communities from Max Planck institute for Marine Microbiology, Germany - Olavius geniculatus... ... | reverse complement strand
TTTCGAATTTTTGTCAGTTTTACATTTAGGACTATTTCTATTCTCAGTATCTCTCATTTCATTTTTCTTTTAAACATTTCAGTTCTTTTTAGTTTATGTGCTAGATTAAACTGACAGTGTGTTTGTTAGTTTTTGAGTGCAAATTTTTCGTTGTATTGTATTGTATTGTCACTCAGAATTTCAGATGGTAGGCGGCGTGGTTGGGGCACGTCACTCACAGCCGTGCACGTTAGACAACTACGTTATGTTACACAGTTTCTAGATTTTCTCCTTTTGCTGGACGTTGGACTTGGAACTCATTTTAGTTTCCGGTTTTATTACCTGAGTGAATGACCTGAGTGTTGTAGTTGTAGAAGAAGTTGTAGTTTGTAACTTTGTGTGGATTCTGCCTATTGCCTTGTACCCAATGGATTTTGGGGATATTATTGTGTTTTTGCTAATTGTTTTCTTAGTTATTGCAGTTGGTGCTAAGTATTTGTACAAGGTGCTTAATGCCCAGTTAAAAATAAGGGGAAAATTTGTAAAGGGTGTTGATTGCTTACTGAAAAATAGTGGGAAAGTTTTGATCTACACTCTTAACAAAACTTTCTCCCTATTTTTCACTGGGTGTAAACTATGCCCACCGGGTATAGGGATAGAAACCACTGTAGATTACTACTTGGCTTCGTTTTTACGCGCGAAAGCAGCTACTGCTTTCAGCGCGTCTTAGCCATCGCAATTCTGTCCGTGCGTCCGTCCGTTACACGGGTGGATCAGTCAAAAACAGTGCAAGCTAGGATGACCAAATCTTCACAGTCGGCTGCCTGGAAGATTCGAGTTTCAGGAACCGTGAAGCTTTTCCATAAATTCGAAGGGGATCACCCGAACAAGGGTGCTAAATGAGAGGGGGTGGGCAAAATTTGCGATTTTTGGCCAATCGCTGTATCTCAGTAACGGTGCCCGATAGGGCCTAGGTTACTATTAATCACTAATAAGAAGTCGTACACTGGCTCTCGATTGGTGCCGAATTCAATTACCTTGAATGACCTTGAACGCCAAAATAGGAGGTTTTATGGATTTTTTTGGCGATTTCAGGCTGCGACACAAGTCTATATCATTCACAAGGTGGCGTTACGCTATCGTTATGTGATCCAGATAGAGAATTTGGTATTTGTACATTAACGTAGCGTAAAGACCCCAATTTTCAGCTAAACTACTGAACTGGAACTGCTATAGGCTTTCGCACGTCTCTTGAGCATTAGCTCAAATTTCTTGTTTGGCTTTGTGGTTATAATATTGATCTTAAGACACTTTAGACCCAAGCCCAATTTGACCTATTAAGAGAGAGTGTCTTATGTCCAAAGTGTCTGGTAACTGTAGTGTTCAAAACTGCTTATCATTTGTTGGCATTATTTGTCATCAGTTAGGATTACTTAGGGTGCTAAAATTGTTCATTGTGTCTGAATGCTAGAAGTCTCACTGTGACAATGCCAAGAAGTGTACTGTTGGAGACTTGCTTGATGTCTGAAATGATGCTGGAAATGCATACTGGTTAAATGAAAGTCCACCGGCGTGTTATTATCTCTGCCAAGTATGAACGTAGTGAACATTGGAGGAGATTAGGAGATTGAGAAACTGCTTTTTTAGTAACGGTTGCTTTCCTGCCTGTTTCAAACACGCTGCGATTCCACCTATCCTTAAAAAGCCCACTCTTGAGACATCTGATCTCTCTAGCTATAGGCCTATCTCCAACCTCGATTTTATATCTAAAATATTAGAACGTCTTTTTCTCGCACGTTTCCAACCACACGTACCATTCAAATTTCAACCACCGCCAGCCTGCTTACCGTCCATGTCACTATACCGAAACTTCTTTACTTTCAACACTCGACACCATTTACCGTGCGTCATGATTTTGGTTCCTCGACCTTGCTTGTATCTTTGGATCTTAGTGAAGCCTTTGACACCATTGATCATGTCACCCTCATCAACCATCTTCGTACCAGTTTCGGCATCACTGGTTCTGTTCTCTCTTGGCTCCAGTCTTATCTGTCTAACAGAACCCAGTCAGTGCGCATTGGCCATCACTCCTCAACTCTAACCAGGTGTACCACCGGTGTTCCCCAGGGTTCCGTCCTTGGGCCATTGTTATTCGCTACATATACTTCACCGATTGCAACTATTACTCGCTCTTTCCAGGTTTTTCATCAGCAATATGCTGATGACACTCAGCTCTTCATCGCGTTAAATCCGTCCGATCCATCATCTGATATTGCTAACCTCACTACCTGTCTGCATGCTTTACAGTCATAGTTTTGCCTCAATGGAATGACACTAAATCCTGGTAAGTCAGATGCAATACTACTTGGTAATCGTCAGCGTTCCAGAACCTTCGCTTCTGTCTGTTCTGTTGATGTTGGTGGCTGCTCAGTTTTATTGTCCGACAACATAAAGATTCTCGGTGTCAGTCTGGACTGTCACTTTTCTTTGGATAAACACATTAACTCCATCTGCAAATCTGCTTATTATCACATCCGGTCACTACGCCATATTCGTTCGGCCATCACCGATGATATGGCCAAATCAGTCGCTTCTTCCCCGATCTGCTCTCGCAATTAGACTACGCCAATTCTCTTATTTTCAGCACCACTCAGAAAATATCAACCGTTATCATCGCGTCCAAAATACACTTGCTAGAGTTGTTGCCAGTCACGATGTCCCTTGTGGTACTCACTCATTTGATATTCTCCAGGATCTGCATTGGCTCCCATTTGATCAACGTATTGAATTCAAACATGCCACATTGACATACAACATTCTCAACTCCTCTCTGCCTGTTTATCTACGTTCTCTGCTCAATTATCACACTACCATACGCTCTCTGCATTCTGCCAACACCAATCTTCTGTTGGTTTCACGTGTCTGCGCAACCTTTGCCTCTCGCAGTTTTAGCATTGCAGCCCCCACAGTTTGGAACTCACTACCCTACAGCATCTGTAGTTCTGCTTCTGCAGACACTTTCCGTCGCCTCCTTAAAACCCACTGCTTCTAGCAGGCCTACTGCTCCCCTAGTGGCTCAGCCAAGTGCCTCAGATTCGGCCACTGGCTGACACTGTGCACTTTGAATATGCACGTACTTACTTACTTACTATTGTGCGTACGTCATTCCGTGTGTCTGTCAGCACCAGCAGTGCAAGCAGCAACGCAGTGACTACACCGGCTATTACATAATTCTCCCTCCCCTGCAGCGAAGCGGCTCTTCCTTCTGCCTCCCCTTTCCTTGTGTTACATCACTTCAGTTGGCGGAGATATGCACTGTCTCGAGCGCCTTCTAGTTGTTGTTGTTGTTGATTAGTATGCATTGGATTGTCCACTGTTGACAGGTGATTCAGAAGCCAACAACAATTCCTGGACCAGCGTTTGACAATTACATGTACGCTACCTGCTCTCACAATTTTTCTTGTGTATAGGCTAACTGCTTGACATTTAGAATATTTTGTATATTGGGCATATAGCAATAAACTTTACTGGATATTGTTTGTGACCCAGGTGCTGTTTTTTTGCAACATACATTATTCTTTATAATTGTGTACTGGTCCTCACAGAAAGTGTTGGCCTGCTTTTGTTTTTTTTCAGTAAGACATGCTTTTTATCTTATTAATAATAAAATTTTGGTAGCTTGTAACCCTTCCCGAAGACTTTCCAGATACGTCAAAATATGTGGACCAAAGTTCACCAATTTCGAGAAAATCGGAATCATCATCAAAATTTGACACCTCATAACTTTTTGTTTTTAAACCTTGGCCCACAATATTTTGGTGTCTTGTAGTACTTCTCGGGTGCTTTCCAAAAATGCCGAAATATGTGGACCAAAGTTCACCAGTTTTGACAAAATCGGGACCAAATTTCAAAATTTGATCACCTAATAACTTTTTTGCTTCTGAACTTTGGCCCACAAAGATTTGGTGGCTTGTAGCCGTTCCCGAAAACTTTCCAGAAACGTCAAAATATGTGGACCAAAGTTCACTGGTATCGAGAAAATCGGAATTATTGTCAAAATTTGACCCCCCAAAACTTCATGTTTTTGAACTTTGGCCCACAAACTTTGGGTGTTTTGTAGCCTTTTTGAGCGCTTTCCAACAATGCCAAAATATATGGTCCAAAGTTTACCAGTTTTGAGAAAATTGGGACCAAATTTCAAAATTGATCATTCAATAATTTTTTTGTTGATGAACTTTGGCCCACAAAATTTTGGTGTCTTGTTGCCCTTCCCGAGGGCTTTCCAAAAATGTCAAAATATGTGGACCAGAGTTCACCAATTTCGAGAAAATCAGAATCATTGTCAAAATTTGATCCCCCAAAATTTTGTTCGTTTTTCAACTTTGGCCCACAAACTTTGGGTGTCTTTTAGTTCTTCACGAGGGCTTTTCAACAATGCCAAACTATGTGGACCAAAGTTCACCAGTTTCGAGAAAATCAGGACCAAATTTCAAAATTTGATCACCGAGTAACTTTTATTTCTGAACTTTGGCCCACAAAATTTATGGTCTTTTGTAGCACTTCCCGAGAACTTTCCAAAAAACGTCAAAATATATGGACCAAAGTTCACGAGTGTTGAGAAAATTGGAGTCATTGAATTTTTGCGAATTTTGCCATTTTGGTGCTTTTTAGCTAACGTTTCTGCCCCCAGGGATTACCCCTAATGCGAAATTTTTGGCACACAGCATTACCCCCCTTGATTCCGATCACGCAGAGTGTTGGATGAATATTTAGTGAGATATAGCTTAATTTGTAGCATCTGGACTGTAAACTTCTGTCAACTATTTCGTTGTGTGCAATTGCAGACAAGGCAACATACCTGATATCATTGCATCTGGCAGTCTGCATGAGTTTCTGACCAAAGCACACAAGCAGTATGGACCTATTGTATCGTTGTGGTTCGGTCCAAAAATGTGTGTCAGTCTTGGATCAGCGAAATTGTTTGCAGAGCAGGCAAACATCTTTGATCGTGGCCATAAGTTTACTTGTGGAATCATTATTCCTCATTTGTAATGCGATAAAAGTTTTTAGTTTTTATCATTTCAGATTCTTGAAAAAAGTGCTAAGCTAACTTGATAACTATATGTATTTTTGCACATGTAATTTATTTTAGAAATAATAGTTGCTACAGCATGTATATGCCATAGATGTAAAAACGTTCCAGGAAAAAATAAAAAAAACGTTAAAAAACGTAAAAACGTGGCAAGAATAAAAAACGTTTAAAAACGTTAAATAAAAAACGTTGGGCATAACGTGTTCAACTTCTTGCCTAATGCCTAATGCTGTAAGTGCAGTATACCTGAAATTATAGTTTAGATAGAGAGAACTTTATTTAATTTCAATTTAGCTGTGTGGTCATAAGACAATAGCATTAAACTAACTAAATATACTAGTTAAAAACCTTTTATTTAGTGTATTTGGACTAACTAAATAAACTACATCACTATGACTTATTAATTTGTTTCTGTGGTCCCAAAAGTGCTTCACAAAGCTTTTGATGGGTTTTTCAATGCACGTTTTTTAAAAAATAAAAAAACGTTGAGCAAAATAAAAAAAACGTTAAAAAACGTAAAAAACGCGGCAAGAATAAAAAACGTAAAAACGTTTTTACATCTATGGTATATGCGTACATACCCGGTATGATGTATGTCTGTGCATAGGTGATATGTACGAGTCACTGCTCCCACTGATAGGAGAAGGCTCAATCGTAGTAGCTAATGGTGCCGAAGGGCGACGTCGTCATGCAATGTACTCCGCAATCTTCACTCCCACTGCCATCAAACGATATTATGACATTTATAACCAGGTTACACTTTTCTTCTTGGCTGCAAAATTCTTCTGCTTGTTGTTTAGGTTGAGTGCTAATGATTTTGTGTTTGTCGTCAGAGTTGCTTCACGTTTACCTGGGTTAGCACTGACCATTTGCCGATGTACAATCTTGGTAGTTAATTTGATATTAGTACAACATGAACTTTAGCATGCAACCAACTGACCCAGTATGGATGAGCCCAGAGCTGTTTACTAAAACATGCTAGCAGAAGGCTTGTAACATAACATGATCTTGCCACTTAGAGCTTGTAGCCATGGTCATGGGTGTTAGTCATCAAGTCTCTGCAAGAATATGCTATTATGTGACATTATGCAACTGCTGTACACTTTAAAACTTCAAAATCAATTAAGACAACAGCAGACAGCTGAAGTATTTGAAAATGCAAACCATAGTGTCAACATTTACTGTTGTAAAGCACCTTTGCACAGCCGTCATCATTTAGCTTAGCAGCCTAGCAATAGCTGCATATCAACCAGTTTTTTCCTACTTATGAATTGCCAGTAAGTCAGATGTGAGAGGATTTGCCAAAAGTGGCTGGACTTCTATGCAGGGGACTGAAATTGGATACATAATTAGATTATAACGATAACATTGTAGGAGGCAGAGAAAGTGATTAGCACATGGCAGAAAACTCCTCAGGATCAATTGATTCCTCTGATGAAACACACGTTTGAATACAGCATACGAGTCATTCTCTTCGCAGCTTACGACTTCAACTGCGACGATGAGCATCTTATCTCCAGCGTACATGAGAGCTACGATGTTGTCAGTTCTTACTTAATTACCTAGTAGTGATTTCCTGATGTGTGGCTTTATATACAGGGTGTGCCAAAAAATGACCTAACTTTTTTTGTCAGAACTTCGTCAAATCTCCACCAAATTTGATAATTTTTGGGACACAGATAGCCAAGCTGATAAAATCGTTGTTCACCTCACCTAATTTATGTCAACGCACTACCATAATGGAGTTCTTACAATTTTGGTTTAAGCTTATTTTTGTGTTTTGTGTTTCTGTAAAGTTTAAACTTTCTGTCTATTGTAAAGTTTAAACTTACCGTTCTATTATTATGTGTTTGTGTGCATTCTGCCTGAAAAGGTCGTCCCCTGAAATGACCTATACTGTGTCGGTTGGGACGTTAAACCCTACTCACTCCCTCACTCAGATGCTGTAATGAAATTTTGCTACACATGCATCACTACATTGACTTTTGGCATATTCGAACAAATGTATGCAGGGTCAATTAATATAGTGCATACGTAACGGATGTTTAATTAACTAGATGTGACATTTTAAAATTTATATATACCAGCGCCAAAACTTTTATTATTATTATAACCAGTGTGTGATATTATTATTATTCATTATCAGTCAAATCGAAGCATCCTGGTGAAATCTGAGGAGGAATATTGTTTGTAAACATCGTCGTTACAAGCGTTTCTGGACGATGACTGGCGGATGAGTGGGTGTGGTCATTTGTGGTTGAGTTTTGTGTGAAAATTGATGAAGTATGAGATATTGCAATTAAAAATAATAAAACAAATCGTCGCTGAGGACGATTTATGCTTACAAACACTGAACTGATGTGGTCTGAACCACGCTGGTGATGAATTTGTGTTCGGATTTGATGCACTGATGAATTTGATCGTCGCTGAGGACGAGATATGATACTGTTTGATGGACCTATGAACTTGAGAGCTGAACTACCTTGGAACGATGACGGAGATGAACTTTACGACTGAATGGGGACGATGATTGAACATTTGTCTGAAGTTCAGAGATTAGTGCAACCAGTCATCTTCAGAAGGTTTTTTAAATGAAAAACTGGTTTTTATTATTTTTATTGTAGGTAATTACATGCGCTGGTAAAACAAGTTGTAAATATTAATTTAATAGTGGCCACATAGCCTAGACTTGCTGTACTGTTGTAAACAAGTTATTTATTGCTTGCATATAATATATTCCTGTTATTTATTAATAAATATTAGTTTTATTTTGTAATTCATTGTGATTTAAAACAGTAAACCACGTACTTCATTGTTGGGCAACACATACCGTTTCTTTACCTAGGGACACTGTAGACAAAGACTTTGCACCCTAAGTCTACTGCAGATGCTCCACATTTCCTTCTGTTACCTTCTTTCATATTTACACATTTCACTCCTGTAAGTCTGACATGCATTTTCAGTCCTGTTATGCGGTGTACTGTGTACTACAGCTGTTGACATTACATTTGTGGATTTATTTTAATTTATTTGTTGCTATCACTTTTGTTCAGCAGTCGTGTCTTCCTTGATTTATGTATTATGATCAGTCTCATTGTCTGCACATTGAGGCACCCCAGTATATCGCCTGTCATCTCACTCCGGTTTCTGAAGTTCCATCGTTTCTTGTCCACATTTACCCAAATGACACTAGCTCATCACTCAACACCGTTTTTAATTGCTGGTTCAAATGTCTGGAGCTCATCACTAATGTCGTCGGCAAAAAAATACACATGGCACAAAGTTGCAATTTTCTGAGTGACACTGCAAATTTCTGACGGAATTCTAACAAATGGTTGCGAATTTCCAAAGTAGGAGATTACAGATGCTCAAAATTTAGATGTTGTCTCAAAAATTTCTAGAGCTGTCCAGGCATTAATTTTTTTAACGCATTAACGCAATGCGTTAATTTTTTTAACTCATTATTTAACGCGTAAATTAACGCACCCAGTCCCGTCAAGATGGAGAGTAGGAGGTAAATTACCCCAGGCCCGAGACGTTTATGGGACCCGCCTGTAGAATATAGAAAGTTAGAAAATTTTTCCAACTATATTCTATGCAAGCTCTTAGCTCAGATGACTGTCGCACTCTATGCATGTTGTGATAGTTATTGCGACTTACCGTGTACGCTGTCAGCTCAAATCGAACTCGATTCGGGCGGATGCGCCTAGCTGAGCGGACTGCGGACACACGCGTATCCATATTTAAACCTGCATATACCTCCGCTTACGCAGTGCTGTGCGGATACGCCGCGGATCCGCTCCATGTCTGTCTTCGCCTAGCATTCACACTACGCGTGTAGTACGTGCGGACTCCGGACTCCGCGCGTAGTGTGAATGCCGCTTAGCCTAATAGCCGGCGTTGCTGCTTGTGCTGTTAGTGCAATGATGCCATTCCTATAATGAATTATCACGTACGCAGAACGACGGAACATGGACGGAACGACCAATCTCTTAATCTCCTCCAATGTTATTACGTTCACCTTGGTGGAGATGATGATACCGAAGTAATTTGAACGGGTATGAGTTATTTTTTTTAACGCGCGTTAATTTTTTTAACACGCGTCAATTTATTAACACATTAACGCCTTAGTTAACGCATCAACTGTGACAGCTCTAAAAATTTCCCGAAGTGGCATTTTTATTTGCCCAATATTTTGCATTTTTGGACAACAGTTTTCCAGTGAAATTTTTCTAATGGGAAGATTTTTTGACAGGCAAAAATTATGCAGTGATTATCAGTATCAGATTGCTTGCCTTTTCGTTATCAATTTGACAGAGGGTGCCACGTGATTTAATAATTTTGTGGTATTTTACATGTAAATATTTTACACTGAACGCAGCAGACAACAAAATAGCTAACTTATGAGCTCAAAACATGTCTGTCCATGAATGAGTTCTGTACAGTTTGATTAGTTGATCGTTAATGCTGCCATCAGATGATCAGCCTTGGCATCTCGTCTAAGCCATTGCGTACATTATGGGCATAAATTCTTAAAATCAGTGCTCACATTGTGTTACCTACCGGTAGTTATTTGTAGTATACCATTTACAGTGACAGTTATTACAACTCAGTAAAATGTGCCAAAATAAAGGATATAAAATGCAGATGCTCCACATTGTTACATTATACAGTGATTATCCATATCAGATTTCTCACCTTTTCATTAACAATAAATATTTTATGCTGAAAACAGCAGGCAACAAAATATCTGACGTATGAGCTCAAAACACATCTGAATCTGATCCATGAATGAGTGCTGTGATATTGATCAGTTGATCGTTAATGCCGTTATCAGCTAAGCCATTGTATACATTTTGGGCATAAATTTTAAAAATTTGGAAGTATGTTGTTACACAAACTTATAATTCTGCTAAATAAATAACATTTCAGTTTATTGTGTGCTCAATTAAGTCGTTAGAACTTTTATGGTGACAACAAATTAGCATTATGCAACAATTTGGAGCATCTGACTTTAACACAGTAGTGTGTTGACATAAATTAGGCGAGGTGGACAGTGGATATCTCATATAATTTTATCATCTTGGCTATCTGTGTGCCAAAAATTATCAAATTTGGTGGAGATTTGATGAAGTTCTCACAAAAACAAGTTGGGTCATTTCTTTGGCACACCCTGTAAATGTGTTTAAGTTATGTGGCTTTATATGATTGATTAGCTGGTTGGTTGATGTACTGATTTATTTCATAGTTTGCTTATTTACATGTTATTTATGATTCTGTTGATTATTTATTTCCATTTGTTTTTTTCTTATAAACTTGATCGAATCAGTGCATCACTTTGTACTACATAGTTATTTATAGTATGCCATTTACAGTAACAGTTGTTACTACTCACTCAGTAAAATGTGCCAAAGTAGATGATATAAAATTTGCAAGTAAAAGTCATGTGCTAGTACTGTCAAGTATTTGTTATCAATATATGACTGCAGTTGATGTGTAATGTTTGCGATTCAGTGTTTTGCTGAGATTGATCGTCAGTTCAAGGGTGAAGTCGCTGAACCAGGAACTGATCGCAACAAACTGTTTCTTCAGCGTATGTCATCTAGTGCTTTCTATTTTTGTGCATGCTAAACTTAAAAATTTGTTGATTTTTTATTATATAGGAGCTTTATGAAGCTCATTTCTTCTTTGCTTTGACTCTCTCAGTCACGGTTCTTAAATGTTTCACGTGAAATACCAGGATAAACCTGGCCGTACCTAACTGCACTGAAAGTGAAATGACGAGGGTTATCCAAAAAGTTTCCCGCCTTGACATATTAGATAATAATATTTTCTACAATCTATACATCAGTGAAACGTACAACCTTTAGGAACTATAATGAGTCTGTTGCGGATATGACGTCATTGTAATTTATGAAATCATAGAGCTCTAAACTGAAACGATTTGGAGCGCTAATGCAAACAGCATAGAGTGACGCTCACTGATGCATGACAATTTTCCAATCTGTAGCTGGATTTGTAAAAGATTTGTAAGATGCCTCGTGGCATCTGATTTTGTGAAAACCCTGATAAGTGCGCTGATGAATTTCTCATTTAAATCGGTGAATATGGGATAGCAAATAAGAGCATTTCAGTCAGTTATGATGCCTCATCAATATTTGATGGTATTAGTAGAGCTTTAATATATTAAAAATTTGACAATAATGATTTCATTTGTATTGGTGAAACACTAACCAAATTTAACTTGTTACATGGGGGGCCCTAGTGTGCAAGGGGGCCTAGGACTCAGGTAAGCCCCATGCGCCTTCCCATAAATTCTGCTCCATATTGCAATCCAGTGCAAAAGTCTACAATTACCCATCCAGCTGTTCGTGACCATGAATTCATACATTAAGACCACCCTGCATACAGTAATGAACTGAGCCCCAGTGACTTATTTTCTGATTTGAAATCTGAAATTTCATTACGATGGTGTTTGCTTACACGATGATAGAACTGAGGCTTTTTGCGTTGATGCTGTGACGCGTTTCTGTTTAGTGCTTTACGACGTCATAAATTACAGTGATGTCATATGACTAATATGAATCAGTAAAGTATGTGCATTTCACTGATGTATAAAGTCTGCAAAATATTGTTCTTTAATATGTTGAGGCTTGAAACTTTTGGGATGACCCTCATAAGGTAGTTTTAGTAAGCATCATATACTGAAGTTTGGTGCTGTGTTTTAGTAGATATTTGCTGTTGTACTCGTACCTCATTAGCGTTTGACTTGCATTCATTATACACGTTGTTTCATAAAAAGGGACCGCTTATTGTTTTTTTTTCACAATTCACTCAAATGATGATCAATTTACACAAAATTTTTAACATTTGTAGCCGAAGAAATACTAATTCAAAATATTGCAACAAAATATGGCAGTTGGTTAAATATTCTTTGCTACTCGTGACGTAATGCTGACATCATAATGTGTCATGGGTACAAGTTTGATAGTCTCAAGTGGTGCTGCCAGTTGCTACCCAGCTTCGATGATGAACTTAAATCTGGTTCGCTAATAAAAAATGTTTATCGTGTTAGCACTAAGCAACATGGGGACATGAAATCATGAAATCATGAAATGGGATCCAAAAACGCAACCATTTTGCAAGTTCGGTGTGCTAGTGCACTGTCTTGCTCGAAAATGTGAATGCGATCGCTTTGCGCGTTTTTTTGTGGCTGCAACTGCAAAACTTCAAAAATTTGTCATCAGCAAACCAAATTCTTCACCATCGGAGCAGGGTAGCAATAGACAGCACCAGTTGAGACTCCCAAGCTTGTACCCGAACACATGATGTCAGCATTACGTCATGACTAGCAAAGAATATTTAATCAACTGCCATATTTTGTTGCAATATTTTGAATTATTATTTCTTCACCTACAACTGGTAAAAATTTTGTGTAAATTGGTCATCTTTTGAGTGAATTATGAGAAAAACAAACATGGGTCCTTTTTTATGAAACACCGTGTATACTGCTGCTTTTTGTGTTATATTTTATTCTGTTTTTTAGTTTTTACTTTCCCAGTTCCTGATGTCGTTTTATGCTGATACTGACAAAGTATAATTCTTACAGTGGGGCTCTGCTGGCACGATGCTGCACGTCATGCGCATATTTATGTAAATGTGTGCAGATAGAGATAATCTTCGTAAGCTGATATCTGATCTTGTTCAGCGTCGACGTGCAAATGGGGCATTAAAGGATACGACCGGAATGAAGGATATGATTGATGCGGCATTGGCACTGAATCTTCCTGATGATGTAATGATTGCAGATCTGGTGACGTTCTTCGTTGGTGGATTTCATACTGCTGCAGCATGCGAGTTATCTTAGAATATTATCACACTGTGATTGTATATTGTATAGAAAGTGGAACCCAAAATCAATTGCTGTAATGAAATGAAAACGTACTAGTTTTGACTAAAATTTTCAATAAACAATTACAGATGTTAGAACAAATCAATACGAACTAAGATGTTACATAAGCGAAACGTGTTCTATGATTAAATCGTCAGTTTTGAAGGTTACCCTTCGTAGCATCAAACTAATGCTATCACTGAATATGCAAGTCATTTTCCCTGTACTGACCGACATACCTGAACTGAACTGACATTGTTAAGTTTTTGACAAACTGACCAATGGACAAGCAGTAATGCAATACAGTAGGCACCATGATGGCATCTGATGGCATGAGTGGTCTAGGGATGTGCGGAATCCGTCAAAAATTTTGGTTTTCGGAATTTAAAAAAAACGAATGGAACCAAACTGATGTTAAATTTTGAAAGCCAAAAACTTGGTTTCTGCGGTTAAGTTTTTAAGAAACTGAACGGCTGGTTTTTAGATGGTTTTTACCAGGGTTCCCACTCAAATGACTGAATCAAAATTCAGGACTTTTTCAGCACCATAAAAACAAGAAAAACCCATCGACGGACTTAGCTAAACTACAAGCACCTGAGTTATTTTAGTGAGAAAACATGATACATGAAGTATTACCTGATGCATTAATGATGTATGTCAATCAAGCACATGATATTTACATAAAAACTTCTCTAAAATCAGCAAAAATGTTACTGGAAAAAATTACAGATTCAGTATCTTGGTTTTTTGGGATAACACTAGCTAAAATCAGGACTTTTTCATGACTTTTTCAGCACCCATGTCCAATTTCAGGACTTTTCAGGACCAGTGGGAACACTGTTTTATACTTTTCATGTCAGTCAAAGTAGCTTTTTCTAAGCTTAGTTTAAAAAAAAACTTTCATCGATGATCAGTTGGACCAGTACAGCAGTCACCAGACTCTGCACACGAAGCAGTCTACCTAATTTCTGACGTCATACACAGAGTAAAAGATGATTACCGCAAATGACACTAGCAGTGTGAATTGAAAATCTCCTGTTCTGTATGCGACACACTTACCATCAGACGGTAAAAACTGAAACCGAACTGAAGTCATATTTTGAAAATCGCAGACGCCTACGGTGATCTGCGTGACTGTGCTCATTTACACGTCAAACATTGACCAATGGGTTCACCCTGCTTGCCTATTGGTCACTCTCAAAAATTAACCTGTGTCAGTTCAGTTCACTTACATCGCTCTGTTACGTGCCTTTAGTTTCTGCCAACTAAAGGGCATGTGTCATCACGTGGACCTACAACAACTATGGAGATATAATAATAATAGTAATAATAATGAACGAATTTGTATAGCGCTAGTATGTCGATTGACTTCAGAGGCGCTGTTTTGCAGCTGCAAGTCTGATATTGCAGTTTGTAGGACAGCCTCCCAGTTCATCTGTGATGAACTTACATTTGGTTTGAATGGTTTGAATGGCTGCTGAACGATTTTCGTTTTAGCATACAGAACACACCACGTTATGACTGTTAATTTATGGCACTTTTGCAGTTTTTAAAGTTATTTTCGGAATTATTTACTGACTGGTGCGATGAATGATGTTGTAGTGCTGTCATGGGCAGTGTACGCTTTGGCTATTAATCCTAACGTGAAGGCAAAAGTTTGTGAGGAAGTGAAACGTGTTTGTTCTGATACAAAAGACATCACTGCTGACAGTGTGGATAACATGCCGTAAGATTCGCTAGTTGCTCAATTAGTTGTATTAAGTGTCTGATGCTTTTGTTTGGGTGACAGGAAGCTTCCGGAATGCAAGCGAGTTCCCCTCTTGAGCACGCACTGCACCAATGCTACAGCCAGCTCATTTCGTGTTAACTTTCTCGCACGCTGCAATACATGCTATAAACAAAGCGTTGTTCCTGACGTCATCATTTCGTTTGCGCAACGTTATTTTTATTGAAACTGATGTACAGTGATGTTTTTATTTCAAGTGATCAGTGTGCTATTAATTAACTTATTTAGCTAATAGTCCCCAGAGTTGGGATGGTCGGCCTGTAGGCATGGTCCTTCCACACACCTGTTGTGTGTGCTGGGTCCGTCATTGGGGACGTGTTACAATCTTTTGGGTCCTGACAGTTGATATCCCCACTGTTAAATATCAAACTGCCGTGTCCTCGTGGTGTTGGTGCACTGTCAGTGTCAGCTTAAGGTGTGGTATGTCTGCATTGGCTTTGTCTTGTCTGTCTATACAGGTATCTGGCTCAGGTATTGAACGAGACGCTGCGCTGGGCCGTGGTTTCTCCCTATGCTACTAGAGTGCAAGACACAGACATAGTAATTGATGGACATAACATTCCTGCTGGGGTATGTTCATTGCTCTGCCTGGCAGCCGATCAGTACTCAGATTTTTTTTCTTATTTTTTCTTCTGTTAGCTTCTTTCATATCCACACATTTCACTCCTGTAAGTCTGACATGCATTTTCAGTCCTGTTATGCAGTGTACTGTGTACCACAGCTGCTGACATTGCATTTGTGGATTTATTTCAATTTATTTGTTGCTATCACTTTTGTTCAGCAGTCATGTGTCTTCCTTGATTTATATATTGTGATCAGTCCCATTGTCTGCACATTGATGCACCCCAGTATATCGCCTGTCATCTCATTCCGGTTTCTGAAGGTCCATCGTTTCTTGTCCGCATTCACCCAAATGACACTAGCTCATCACTCAACACCGTTTTTAATTGCTGGTTCAAATGTCTGGAGCTCGTCAGTAATGTCGCTGGTTAAAAAATACACATGGCAGTCAGTTGCAATTTTCTGAGTGACACTGCAAATTTCCGACAGAATTCTGACAAACTGTTGCAATTTCCAACATAGGAGATTACAGACGCTCAAAATTTAGATGTTGTCTCAAAATTTTCCCAAAGTGGCATTTTTATTTGCCCAATATTTTGCATTTTTGGTCGACAGTTTTCCAGTGAAATTTTTCTAGTGGGAAGATTATTCGACAGCCAAAAATTTGGTGGGTTAGCAGTTGCTTCCTACTGTGGTCATAACACCACTGGAACTCATAAGAGATCGATGATCGGATGTCACAGCTTTAGGCAGTTTACTAAAACGATCCAATTTAGCCTATACTAGTTTGAACAGCATATTGGATGATTTCTTGAAATGGCATGCACTGTATAATCTGCTTTTTACTATCTTATTTTCTTGCTCACTTGTGAGTCTGTGTTGAACAGACGCCTGTGATACAGGCACTTGGAGTCACTCTGCAAGATCCTGATATATATCCACAGCCAGACAAGTGAGTTTTTGTTTTAGCACATTGAAGCATGGGTAAAGCCCAAATTCCATTACGCTGACTTTCACCAAAACTTCCCCACGGGGAAAGTCGTGGACACAAACGGTGACAAATTATGAAACCGTGTAGTTTCGGTGAAAGTCGCCGACACAAATCACGAAAGTCATGGACACAAACCATATCGACATGTCAAGATGTTTGCGACAAAGTCTGGGACAAGTTTACGACAAAGTCGCGGACTTGTCGCAGACACAAATCATGAAAGTCAGTGACGTGATTTGTGCCACAGACTTAAATGATTTGTGTCCATGACAAGTCCGCGACTTTGTCGCGAACTTGGCCCGGACTTTATCTCAAAGTCGGCGTAATGGAATTTTGGCTTAAGTCAGTAGTTGATCATGAGATATATAGCGCTGTTGAGACAGCCTACTATTATATGAGCACAACGTTTACCACAATGCCATAAGCAAATAAAAACAACTAACAGGTAATTATATTAATTATGTACATTCAACGTAGTTTGCATGAAAGATGTACTTGTGTAATTTTTGTTTGATATAAAATTCTTCCTAATTCAAACACTATCCCCGATTTTTGTTTTTGTGCCAGACATACTTTGCCTGACTGCTTTGGCTGCATTGCTTGGGTGACGGGATGAGCAAAAATCTCTACAGCATTTATGAAAGATTTGGAGATTTATTTATTTATTTGATTTAATGAGAAAGGGCCGCAGCCACTAACATGCCACAATAAAATAACAGTATACATCAATAAATGTCACTGGTAACACAATACAACAATAAATGTACTAGAAAAAATAAACTTGGGATAACTAGCCAAGAATGTGGAAGTAATAGATCGTTTAAAGCTATTTAAATTAGAAAAGTCAGTATTGTCAGCTGGCAAGTTATTCCATATTCTTCCTGTACGGTAAGTGAAAAAGTTATGTCTGGT
>Ga0209367_1005718_pt1 | contig 17213 bp, 9 predicted proteins | sample WorMetLIZISLAND2_FD_187412 | JGI IMG/M metagenome (GOLD analysis project Ga0209367, IMG submission 187412) | Marine gutless worms symbiont microbial communities from Max Planck institute for Marine Microbiology, Germany - Olavius geniculatus... ... | reverse complement strand
CTACAAGGACATGTAAAAATAAGCCTAAACAGTGAAGTCACTAGTAGTCAGTGCAATGAGACATTGTTAGTCATGACTGTAAGACCAGGCACAAAGTTCGGTTTTCAGTCTGCTGCGGAAAACTTGCAACAACGGAGACGACCGGACTGACTCCAGCAGACTGTTCCAGACCGATGCAGCAGTCGCTGGAAAGGTGCAGTCGCCAATGGTAGAACGCACAGTGCGTGGAACGACCAGCACTGATGACACTACAGTCATCGATGACTATACGTTACTGACATCAACAATATGTAAGCAGACTATAAAATCAATTGTCAACAAATGATAACAAAAACACCCTCTCACCACAGATTACAGTCAGTGTTAAAAACCACAGAGATTACCACTGTTGTCAGTTTAATACAGTCATAAATAATCTCAAAAGACAAAGACTTGCCAGCTAAAAGGCACGTACAAAGATGATCCCACTGAAAAACATCTTGAGAATTCAGTACAACTATACCGGAATGTTAACCGTTAATTATGATTAACACTGCTTGACATTGCGAAAGAATGGTTAAAGCCGAAACTTGCCAGTCTAGAGGCATGTATGAAGATGGCCCCACTGAGGAAGGTGATGTAGTAGCCAGGGTAGAAGCCATGCCAGAACGCACTGAACAGGAACACGGCAAACGTGCTGTGACAACGCTCATAGACAACGTAACGTAACCATAGAGATGTCATCTTGTTCCAACTGTCTAGTAGGACCTTTAGACTTGTTGAAAACTACAACACATGAGACCAATACCAGACCACTTTAGTATTCGTAGCAGCAGCAACAGCAGCAGCAATATTACTAGTTAACTTCGTGGCATAATCAGTGATGTCACATTCTTCCAACTGTCTAGCAGAACCTTCAGGCTTGTTCAAAACTACAACAAATCAGCAACAACAACAAAAGTGGACACAGTAGTAGTTAGTATTAGTGGCAACAGGAGCAATACTCGACAGTATTAATTTGATAACACTGTTTAATAATAAAACACAGTAAATTCATTTTTTTTCACAACAGATGATTAAATTATTACATAAAATTAATAAATTAAGTACATCACTACATCGTCAGATTTTTGGTGTTAGCCCAGGTAAAGAGGCTTTCTCCTTAATTCCAGTTAATTCCAATGGGTTTTGACGTGAAAAGTTTTACGGTCTGATTGTTCTTCCCGACTCGCAGTAAACAGCACAAAATACGTGAATAACAAATAATTATATAAAAAATAATAAAAATATTACATTACCTTACAAAAAGTACATTTGCTTTTAACAAATAACAATCACTAAATGCAGAAGATGAGTTCATCATTCCTACTTCGACATAGAAGACCTCTGCATTGTCAAGTAAATTCCACTTGGACCGACCGTTCTCATCATAGCCACTGAAGCCCAGTCCGGCACTGTAGTTGACCGACTCACCTGCATTGCGTACACCACTTACCGTGTACTGCTGACAAATGCGGTGATCAAACAGGGGCAGAGTGGGGATGGCAAGTAGAGGGTTTATTATAACTGACAGCTGACCAACTTACATGCACAGTGTGCACCACATACCTCGAGAAATTTACTAACAGCACATAAAATGCCAATGGCTAACTTGAAATACAAAACTCTATGAAAACGGAAAACAAATTAAGTTAATAAAACTGACATGTTGCAACTGCTGACCTTTCCCAGTAACTCAAATAAGTAGAAGCAATATACAACAAGAAAAACAAAATACATCGCACATAGTAATAATTAATCATTAATTAAAAAACAACTTTGACAATGAAAAAGGGGCAATAATTATTAATCTTAAACACACACGCATCTGTTATTAGCTGTAACCACGATTAAGCCTATTTTTACGAACGTTCACAATTAATTTCTAATTTTACAACTTTTTCAATCCACACAAACCCTATCATCAGTGTCTCAACATAAAGAAACTAGAAAAGCAGTCAGAGACCGCAGACCTTCGATAACCGCCATGTTGTTCGCCAGGTGGCAGCACCATAATCGGTTTGGCAGCGGTTTCCCTTATGCCCCACTGAAAGCAATGTTAACAAAAATTTCAAAGTGATCCAGAATCCAGGATTCCTTCCGGATTACCCCCAAAATTGAATCACTTGTAGTTTTTGCCATTCCTGACATTCCATGAAAATTTCAGAAAGATCCTTCCATAACTTTTTGAGTTATCTTGCTAACACACAGACAGACAGACAGACAAAAACTCTGGCAAAAACATAACCTCCTTGGCGGAGGTAAAGATGGGCTAGTTGGCCCTTGTGACAACTGACTCAAATAAAAGAAACCGAAGCAACATACTTAACTTCCAAGCGATGTAGTACTTTGGCCGAACGAGGCTTGTAGATACCAAGATGTACAACATTTTGTACAGCAGCGAACTGTCCTTGAACTCCTGATCTACATGCAGCAGAAATATGTCACGCATAAATCTCTAATAAAAAATTAAATCTCATAATATCTATAACACCGACAGCGTCAAGTGACTCGATGTATCATATTTAATAACAAGGATGTCAAAATTACGGCGGTGTTTTTCAACCAGGATTCCACGAAACGCAAGGGTTCTGCGAGCATCTACCAAGAGTTCCACAGCTAGCCAACACAAGAAATTTGAGATAATGCTCACGGGACGTGTGAAAGCCTATAGCAGTTCCTGCCCGCAGGCAGTCACCCATCGCAGTACTAACCGGGCCCAGCGTAGAGTAACTTCGTTTCAGCCGAAACGCGTTACCAACGATGCCACGCCACCAACGCCAGTACCGTGGCACCATCTTGTGAATGATTTTGTGTCGCAGCCCGAAATAGCCCGAAAAATCATTAAAAAATCCCTATTTTGGCGTTCAAGGTCATCCAAGGTCACTGAATTCGGCGCCAATCGAAAGCCAGTATACGACTTCCTATTAGCGATTAATAGTAACCTAGGCCTTATCTCGCACCGTTACTGAGACACAGCAACTTATTGGCCAAAAATCGCAAATTTTACCCACCCCCTCTCATTTAGCGCCCTTGTTCGTGGTGACCCCCCTTCGAATTTATGGAAAAGCTTTACGGTTCCTGAAAATAGAGTCTTCCAGGCAGCTGACGGTGAAGATTTGGGGATCCTAGTTTGCACTGTTTTTACCTGATCCACTTGTGTGACAGACAGACAGACGCACGGACAGACAGACGGAATTGCGACGGCTAAGATGCGCCAAAAGATTAGCCGCTTTCGCGCGTAAAAAAGGCATAATAATACTGCAGCCAAAAAATTGAAAAAAAAAACACTGGGTTATGTTGCCTTCACCTCTTTGTGCAAACCCATCTCAGAGCTGTCATGCGGGATCACACAATGTTACCTGCCAACCAAACCTAGACAGTTCCCGATTCTAAACAGCAGCAGCAGCAAGCAGCACAAACCGAGAACGTAGCTGTATTCAAACATCGGCTGAAGCTGGACAAATATAAAACTGAGGAAGATGTGAGCAAACTTTCGACCAATAGCAGCCTGATAACAAAAAAAATACAAACCAGATTACATGCACAGACGGAACATAGATGCACAAACACAAAGACTGCTAACTCAAGAACGTGTCGTCAGAGGGATCTACAGCAGCAATGACGGGACAAGTGTTTTCTAGCTGCAGGTACAAAACTGTGAAACAGTCTTTCATTGCATCTGAGACAAACCAAGTTTAATTTGGAACAGTTGGAACAACTGCTAGATATATTTTTGTTCTGACACTGAGTCTGTAACACACTATGACTAACTGTTAATTATACCTTCCAAATTCTCTTACTCACTTAATCAACACGGAACTTGATTACAACAGTCGGTCAGAGTAGATGCTGGCATGATTGCAGAGTCTAATTCTGCATCAGTGCTAACAGCTAAATGAATTACTACAGCTAGTCACATATGTCATTACACTACTGATGAGGCACATAAAAAGAAAAAGTAGCACAACTTATATATTCATATACACCCACATTGGTGAATTCAATCAATAAAAAATCCAGCGAGGCAAAACATTTTACTTCTATTTCAAACTGGCTACGTGCAACAACTGATGTAACAAATAACTGTTTATTATGGCATTTCAGTGCTTAGACACTTCTACGGGTAGACCCAGTAGGGTGATGTCAAACACATCAAGTCTGAAAAAAGAAATGCTTCAACATTTCACAAAGTCCACTAACAGGAGATCTGAACTAACTTGTGTGACTCCATCAGAAAAAAATGACTGCTGACAAAAACCGAGGTAGCAGTAGTAGATGTAGTAGCAGGTAAGCAGGTTTGATCCAAGTTTTATTGTCTCAACAATGGCAGAATACTGCCAGATTGTACTACTACTAATAATCGATAATGTCAACAATTTTAGTAGTAGAAGTAGCAGATAGCAGCAGGTGTGTATTAACTTAGCCTATATGTCCTCAAGGACTGTAGTACTGCAGTACTTACAGAAGGGCTTGGTGCCGAAATGTTAGACGCACCATCGGTTGTTGTCTACAGCAATACACAAAGCAGCACAGTTTAACTGCAGCAAAGTTTCGACATCACTGAGCTTCTCTGTGCAGCTTCAGCAGCATTTTGAATTTTTTATGGACTGTATAGCTGAGTCCAAACTAACTATGTAATAAGCTTTTTGCTTATGGTACTTAACAATTATGGCAGACCAAATGTCTGTTTGTAATACTGGTAGTTTGTTCATATTACAACAACTACGTAAATCTGCTGTTAATCCGTGGTACATTGCCAAACTTACAAACTATTTTCCACAACTTGTCATGCTTGTAAATACTGTTATCTGTACTTTCCAAACATATACACCGTGTCTCAAAAAAACATCCCGAACATTTTTGATTGTAACTTCAAGAAGGATGAAAAGATTTTAATAATTTTTGGTAGGAATATTTAGGAGACAACTAGCCATTAAACGATCATCTAGTTTCTTATCTCACCCAACGTCTGTGTCTGCACTACCTGGAGAAATAATAACCAACAAAATATTACATTTTTACCCAAAGTGGTATCGATACTTGATCTAAATAATGCACAAAAAAACACATTTTGTTCACATTTTTGACACTCTGACTGACACTTCATCCAATTGTTTCATTTTTCAACTGTCTGCAGTAAAATTAATCGAAATGTTGGCCCACTGCGCAAACACAGGCATGGAGATGACTGCATTCATTGACAGCGGTATCAATAATGTTCTGCTGCAGATACCAGACTTCACCACCAGTTGCTTCTTAAATTAATAAACATTCCTGAACGTCATCTGGTAAACACATTGCTGCATAACAGTCAAACCTTGTAATCTACCGGCTTCTGGGAGCCACAAATCTGGATAGATGAAATTTATTGATGTTTTTTCATTCATTTCAATGTGTTTTGCTTGGTCAGCTTTCACCAAGTAGTGCAGAAGCAGACATTGGGTGAGGTGGGATCTTAAACTGTCATTTAATAGCCAGTTGAGTCTGAAATATTTGTACTAAAAATTATTAAAATCTGATAATCACGCTACAAGTTACGATCAATAATGTTAGAGATGTTTTTTTCATGTTTTTTTTTGTACATTTTAATGCACATTTCCTTTGCTCTTGTTTCTGTAGGTAGTGCAGAAGCAGACATTGAATGAGGTAGAAAAATGAATGGTGATTTGATGGCAAGTTGTGTCAGGAATGTTCACACCAAAAATTATGAAAATCTGAAAATTTTTATGCAAGTTAGAATAGAAAATGTTCCGGATGTTTTTTTTGAAACACAGTGTATAATACTGCATGCAAAAAGCTGCTGCCAATTTACTGAAAAAAACGGATGGCAACAATTAATAAATATTATTTAACTGCAGACATTTTATGCAACACAATAACTGACTGAAATATGTGTAAATATAGTGATGTCTTTAACATGCATACCAGTTAAAGATACAATTACATACAAAAGCATACAAGTGTCTCCCGATTCTCTCTCGATACAAATAAACTTAAATTAATTAAGCAAAGGACTAAGCACAGATGAAGACACATACACTAGATTTGGTGAAAGAATCGTCTGTGAGTTGACTGCTGTAGTTGGAGCCATCGATGAACTTGATATAGTCCTGATAAAAGCAGAACGGACCGCACAGAATCATGTGATAACTGAACGTGTAGCTAGTGAACTCCAACAGGCTTGGAAACGCCCTGCAAATAGCCATCATGACGTTTTACAAACAAACGAAGATGTCGACGCAGCGCCAGCAACCACCATGACATGCAGGCGTCTGAGACACAGTGTACAGTGTACACTTGCGCACTGCACTGCGCATTCCTAACCCTTACCTGTTAAGCTGAATATTGGCACACTGCTTCGTGATATCTTTAGCCCTGAGAAACACTTATAACCTTGGTTTTTTATGCCTCGATTTTCACTGCACTGAATACACAGACAGAGACAGGCATGAATGGGCAAAGACTGGGACAGATTAGGATGACACACCTGCTGCAGAAACAGCCAATGACCAAATCATGACACTTTACTACCGAGAAATCTCAAAACTTGAACAGAAAAGTTCAAAGTGTAAACTGTAAAGGCAACCAAAAGCCTCCGGATGACCAATGACCATTCTCCAGCAGTGCAACACTTCCTGGCTCCTTGAAGCAATGTTTCCCGTGTTGCAGTTACCAATAATATTCACACTAACAGTACAGAAATAAACTTTATAGAGTCAATGTCCGTAATAATAGAATGCAGTAGCACTGAACACATACCAGGCAGTATTATACGCATTACTACCATAACGCTGCCAAATATTAAGTTTCGCCGCAAATGCAAGGTTAACAATAAACAGTCACCCTAGCAGGATTTTTCCCTGAACCATTCCCTAACATTTGATCGATTCCTCGAGTTCTGAGTGACAGCGATCAAATTCTTTGACATTTCTGTACTATCCAGACAAGTGATCTCCATGCAGCCTAATGCGAAATATAATTAAAAGATTAAGTTTTAAACCCAGCGTGAAAGACAAATAGTGATGGATGGTGAAATTGGTGACTAAAAGTGAAACATTTTGAACATTATTTTTACAAAGCAAGTGCACCTCCTGTCACTAAAACCAAGAGTTTCAAGGCAGGAAGAATGAAAACCAAACATGCAAAAAACAACAAGCATACTTGACGATATAAGGCCTGATGTTTGGAGACATCTTATCGGTGTCTTTCTGGCCATCGACAATGTTGTACGCAAGACTTGTCAGTCGCTGCGTGCTCACCATCAGAGGCCTGCAAGTCGGTAGATGAATCGGATAATGATAGGACAAATCACAAGTATTTACAATAAAACAAATTGAAATGCTATTTTCAGCAGGTTTATGACAGTCTCTACAGGGTGCGGCAAAAAAGTAGCCCTCTAAAGTTAGTAGTTTTCGCTGTTTTCTCGGCAACCGTTTTAAGTTTTAATTCAAAATTCTACACGTTTAATTACTTAAACCATTTACATCTAACTGCCCAGAAAAATGTGATTCTGTTGGAAAATGATGAAGTTATCGACTATTTAACATGACCTTCTACCAATTTTTTACCATTAAAAATGTTCAAACTAAAAATGCTGTTTAATTTTCAAAAACCGGTTACGACGTTACTGCCGATGACGTCACAGTGACATTTCAATAAACAGTAATTTATTTTGTTTATAAATTATCACTAAATTATCGTTCTTTTAAAGCAATCGCTGGCTACCCATCGGGTTCATCTTTCAGCAGGATGGCGCTCCAGCACACACAATGCACAGCCCACAGAACTGGCTGCGAGTCAACTGTCCAGATTTCATCACAAGGACCAGTGGACTCCAAATTCGCCGAATATAAACCGAATGGACTATCACATGCGGGGTGCAATGTTGGAGGCTTACTGCAAGCCGGGTTGGTGGCATGGCATAACAGTTAACGCGTTTCATCCGATAACGAAGTTACTCTACGCCGGGCCGGTAAACCATCTTGGCATGTAGCCAGCCGCCTAGATCAACTCAGCCTTCCATTCCTCTGAGGTAGGTAAATTGAGTACAAGTACCAGCCTATGGCAGGACACGTTCACCTGTGTTGAGTGGTAACACTGTGTGATCCCATACGGCAGGTGACGCTCCGTAGCTCTGAGATGGGCTTCCCATTCAGAGCTATATCGCCACCTTTAACCTTCTAATCTTTTAAAACAAAGCCGAAAACAATCGTCAAAGTCACGGAAGCGCTTTAGGTTATCTGGGGCAACTTGCCACAAGGACAGATCGATTGAAGGACTGTGTTGGAGCTGGGAGCTGGTGGTAGACACGTCAAACATTCACAGTGACAATGAAATTTTGGCAGATCTGATCATTAGTTAACTGTGTTATGTTAATGATGATATTGAATTGTTGTTGTACTTGAACATTTTTAATGCTGAAAAATCGGTAGGCAGTCATGTTAAAAAGTCTATATGTTCAGAATTAAATTCCCTACAAAAATATATTTCAGATTTTTCCTGTGTTAAGAATTAATGGAATGGTGCCATTTTGTAAACTGATTTATCAAACAAACGTCGTATAACATACATATGTGTTCTTAGTGTTTTCTCTCATTTTTTTTAAGAATATGAAGCTGTATAAGTGTATAACTGTTATTAGTAGATTAGAATAAAAAAACTTAAATGCCGAAAAAACACCAAGTTAACACTTTTGGTACAGTTTCATTCTGAGAATAACAACAGTTTTTAGCATATGTGTTGTTGAAATCAAACAAGAAGCATCACACAGCCATTCCACTGACCCAGTAATGTCAAGCGTGTATCCTCCGTAATCATAATATAAGCGATAGATGTGTCCAAAGCATAGATAACCCATTGCCCACGCAAACACAGCTTTCTCCATGATGCCCGGACGAAGTAAGTGCATCATTGCTAAGCAAATGAAAGCCTGGATGGCAAGGTGTATTACCTGACTAAAAAAGACACACAAAGGCAAAAAAAATTACATGATATAACATCATGTACCACAGACCTACTCCTTATTAAACAGTTATCATAGAATGGATTAGTTTGCATCATACGACACCACACAAATGTGTCATGACTGACTGATACCGAGTTTGAAATTCCACAACTTTTCTACAGGATGACCACTTGCCAGTGCCACGAAATTCCCGAGTTCCCGCCACTCCCCAGAATCTCTGCAACACTCAATTTGCCAATTACCTATAGGAAAATTTGCATTTCAACACTCCCGCAGCTCCAAGACTCTTTGATTCAATCACTATAAAACCTTCTTTTTACCTTGAAGCTACCGACAACAGAAAGACTACAGTGCCAGATCCAATCTGTTGCAAACTAATCAGCTAAGCATAAACACATGTTCAGTGGTTAAGACACTGTTCTTGATCGGTTAAGTTGCTCTAGACTTGTTACTACTTAGATGGATGACCTCAGCCTTCCATCTTTAAATGCCTGAATGTAAATCGAGTACGGACCTGTCTCAGCTGTCTGGCTAGGATTCACAGTCTGCGTTACATCATCCCATGAAAAGGACCGTCTTTTGCCAGCAGCGCGGGGCCCTTGGCACTAACTTACCCGCGGCACCCTAATACCACATGGCGACTTGTGACTACACTATACAACAAACAAGCTGCATTTTTTATGCCTATCATGTTAGACGTTGTTCATAGATAAGTATATTATAAATGCCATAATTAGATACTTTAGGCTGGAGCACGAAAACAAATTTACTATTATATTGCCTGAATACAGCAAATCAAAACTCTTTTGAATTTTTTGTCTGCTGTGCCATCATCAGAAATTAAAACTAGTAGCTATAAGTATTAAAACAATTAAAAGTATTATTATCATTAACACATTTATAATATATTTATCTATGGTACACCTAACTTGTTAGGTCATCCAAGACACAGCTACTGTAGGATGGGACCACGGGCGGCGCTAGGAATCTGAAGCTGGGGCAAAGGCCAGGGCACAGGGGCAATATTTTTTGTGCGGGTCAAATGTCGACTTTATTCAGTTGTGAGCATCAAAAAGATATAGCGTGGTTCAGGAGAAGAGCTCCGAGTCGGGAGGTCAGGGGGCAAAGCCCCCCCTTGAATCTAAAACACTTTTAGTTTTTGGATGTTCATGGAAGCTGCAAATTTGCTTGCGTTTTTATCACAGATAGCCTATACTGGGCATGTTGTCTTGCAAAAACTGAAGTTTAATAAGTCACATCTTAGCATGCCTATGGTTACCAGAAGGCACTTTATCACCATCAGCATTTCTCCTGAGAGGCAGCCCGGAAGCAAGGGCAAGGACACAGGGGGCAGCTGTTTACCATGCTCCTCTTCTGGTGCCACCCATCGATAGGCCTAAGTCTGTACTGTAGGTAATACAGGCCTCTATGCTGTATCTAGTATTTTTAGGCTTATAATTTCGCAAGCAAAGCGAGCAAAAAAAATTTGGACCCTAGATTTTCCGCTTCCTCCCGTAAAGAATTTTCCAGACCTTTTAGCTGAGTTCGAGTTGTGACTATATAATTCATCCCTAAGGCGATAAAATTTGGTTAGATTGATCGATCAACCCAGCATCTGTTGCGGCGACCACCACTGTAGTGTGGGGCCCCTTCGGGGCGCGGGGCCCTTGGCACAGTGCCAAGGTGCCACCCCCTAAAGATGGGCCCACCCATGACTGCTAATGTTCCAATGGGTAGGTGGACACAGTACAAAATTCAACCTTTAGCAATTATAGACTATAATTTACCTGCCGAAACAAAACATTGCCAATAAGAGGCCAAGTGCAATTTCAACAATATGGCGAGTCGTAGTTGATGCTCGGTGTGGCCCGAGAAAAATTCGGAATGGAATTCCTAAAAGTATAGCGACCAGCTGACAGACAACAAAATTCACCTGCAACAAAAGAACCAAAAAAATCATTCACTTGCAGTTTAAAATAGAGCTATTGAAGCGTTAACTTTTTTAATGCGTCAACACATTGTGTTATTTTTTTAACGCATACGCTAACGCATTAATAATGCAACATTAATACTGCTGATATCATGGGTGGACTACATCGAGAGGGTGAGAGAAATGAAGCCCACAAAGTTGTGCCTGTGTCGCAGAACCGTGACAGTAGTGATGGAATGGCAACAAAACAATTTTTAACTAGCTGAATATTATTCGATCTTCAAATAACCACGGTTTAATGGAATATTCAAACTCCTGCTTCAGAAAAATTTAGTAAATTTACGTATGTGCATTAATTTTTTCAACGCTGCTTTAGTTAAAAATAATAAGAAACCAACATTTCATCATTAACATAATGTACTGAATAACAGAATAGTAATAATATACTATGTCTCCAAAAAAAATTAAGCAAAATTGTTTTTGTCAGAACTTTGACAGATACTGTAGTATAGTGCATTGACACACATTAGGGAGGTGAAAAAAAATATGTCACATAATTTTATTGTCTTGGCCATCTTTCTGCCAAAAATTATCAAAATCAGTGAAAATATGCACTGTATTTGTACCTGGACATTTCTGAACGACGTACTTAGCAGCATCATGTAATATTCAACATGTTGAAGTCAGACGACATTCAGAAGGAAAAAAACAAAAAAAATATGAACTTATTTCGCAAAAAACTGCAGACAATTAAAAACGATAAAAACGTATATCATTCAAGCAGCAGCCTAAGAACAATAGTTACAGTTAGTCCTACACGCATACTGGAAACTACAAAGCAGTCATAGCCCGCAGATACCTCTGCCAAGGCAAAGCTATTCGCCAGGTGGCGTCACCATCTTCGCTTTGCCAGCGGTTCCCTTATGTCCCCTTTAACGCAATGGTAACAAAAATTTCAAAGTAGTCCAGAATCCAGGATTCCTGCCGGATCACGCCCAAAATTGAATCACTGGTAGTTTATGCCATGCCCGACATACCCTCAAAATTTCAGAAAGATCCGTCCATAACTTTTCGAGTTATCTTGCTAACACACAGACAAACAAACAAACAAACAGACAGACAAACAAAAACCGGCAAAAACATTACCTCCTTGGCGGAGGCAAAAATTTCAAGTTGGCATGATGTCAAAATGTCATTCATTCATTTACAGTCAATACCTGATCGATCGGCCAACCGATAGCGTCAGAGAGAGGCATCAGCAGGGTGCAACTTTCAATCGACGTCGTCATCGCGGTCCACGAAATCATCGCGACTGATTGCTCAGAAATACAGCCGAGACTAGAGATGATGCGAATTCACAGCCGATCGGCAGTCAACAGCAGAACTACGGCACTACTGCCTGCTACATCGGTCAGGCAAAGTTCCGCTAAGTCTAAACTGCAAACTGTTACGCTTTTAACACCGAATATGACCTTAGACTTTGTCAACAAACTTCAGCAATCGAAACCTTTGACTGGAGCGAGCGATAATGTAACAAGTTAGCGTGAATTAGTGAGGGTCTATTATAAGAATTTTGAAGTCCAAGTTCAAGTCGAGTACTCGGAAATCGTACGTACGATTATCCAGTTTTTCGCCTGTTTGCAAACTACTTTTTATGTTCATGTTTTTAATTGTTGGCATTTTCTGCGTCACGGTTTTCATGCAGAGTATTCGGCTTTTTCTTTACTTTGCCAGTTTGTAGCCTAGTTGGACCCATGGCTGTTATATCTCTTTGACGTAACAACTTCTATAGTTTTAGGTTGCACACAACGATTGAGTTAAATGGATAATTTATTATTGCGAGCCTTGCGAGGAACTAAAGCGAGATCCAATAAAACGTTTAATTGCTTTTGATTTTTAAAGTACTTTTAACGGTTAGTTGTATATGCTCGCATTTGTTTTATTTTTTGTTTTTACATGTTTAATGTACAACATTTAAAACAACATTATAAAAAGAAGTACGGCAATACCGGCATGGAAGAAGTACGTGTCTTCAGTGCCGGATTAAGACCAAATCGGGCCGGATGACATCTGGTGACAACATTGTTTATTTTTTTATAAATTATAATGATAAAATGCAGAAATGACAGCACAACTGAAATTTTTAATTCGATGGAAGTCATAGAATTCGATACAATTATCGAAAATTGAAAGTTCAGTGCAACTCTTCTGGTTTCGGCTAACGGATTGATCATACCCGATTTAAAACACGCGTTATTCCGGTTTATGTTTACTTTTGTGTCAATTATTTGTCCGCTTTGTCTATAGTGTCAAAATACTGGATCGGTTTCATCGCGAGTGATTAAGTGCTCAGTAGCATGGTGAAATTGACAGTAGAACTTATAGAGCAAGCGGCTCAGTATACAAACCCGGTTAAAGATCGCGAGTTAGACTTGCGAGGTCGTTCTCTTTCTTTGTGGGTGTGAGTAATATGCGTCTAGTGCGTCTAGGTGCGTCTAATGCAATTAAGGTCAGGATAGTCGTTAAAGACAGGATCAGGGATAGAGTTACATTTAGGATCAGCGTCATGGCTAAGGTCTGAGCTGGTGAGAATTAGGGTCAGTTGCGCTATTTTGCGTAAAAATAACAGACACACCGAAGCCATGTCTGTTACGTTTAGGGCAGGTATTGTTCGGTTTGGAGCTAGGGAAAAATGATATCAGTAGGGTTAAAAGTGGAAATAGGGTAAATACTAATTTTAAGTGTTTGATTTGGTAAGAGTTACATACGTTACTAGTCGCAGACGCACTAGACGCACCAGATGCATTTTACCTACACTCTTACATTGTGCATCAATCAGTCATTCATTTTGCTAATTTTGACATTTTATTGTTAGCAGCATCACACCTTGTAATCACGTAATTAGTGCCTTAACTTTTACTAATTTCAAGTTCAAAAAATTTGATGTCAGAATACTGTAATTCGCTGGTCATGTGCTGTGTCGCAGTATTATGTATTTATTGCCACTTTATGTGCTCGGTGTTATTGTCAGTGTAGATCTGCACTGACAATAGCCTAGAAATCAGACAAATGGATCATTCTGAGGCTATTGTCAGTGCAGGCCGCATTGTCAGTGCGGGTATAGTGTGCCTCCAGTGTTTGAACGGTGGCATCAAATGCAGCCTGCCCGCCATACACAAGCGTTTGCACATGCTGCAACAACAGGCAACATTGTAAAGAACAGTGAACTGTTGCAATAAGGAGCATAAAAGAATAATTACTGCAAATGCAACTAATTGCACAAGATAGAAATTCTAACTGACAATAACATTTACGAGATTGGTCAAATGTTCTGTTCATTTGAGTTCTTTATAGGAATTTTTATTGTCACTTTTTGATGTGCAGGTTACAAAATTCCAGTCATTGAAAATTTGGGTGCCACTTTGGTAAGTATTTTTTTTGTTGCTGTTTTTTTCTTCAGTTTATGTTCTGTTATCAGTAATGTCATCAGATTCATGGAACTTTTGTACCCGAGAACGAAACGTGAATGAAAGCTCCATAGGTGGAACTTTCATTTTCGGGAACTTTCGTTGACTGGAGTCTTCATTCCCAGGAACTTTCGTCCACTGGAACTTTTGTTCTCAAAAGTAAAATTAGCATTAATAATTATTGAACTCCTTACATAGGGCTTATAGTTTAGCGAAAAAAGCTGCAATTTTGTGTCCCTCGCTAGACATATATAGCTAAGAGTTTCGGCACGATATAATAATAACAAGGAAGCCCAGCTGTTGCTAAAGAAGATGCACTACAGCCTGTCTATTTAACCCCAAATTTGAAAATGTTTGCTTTGCACTGCATCCACGAAATTTTGTACACAGAGAGCCTCGACACAGGACTAATCAGTAATTATTCATGTAAAAATTTTCTCCTATTATCCAACGCTTATCCACAGTAGGCCCCCTACATCCGTTATGGATGGACGACAGACAGATGACAGTGGTAACATAGATGCCGACAGCGTAGCTGTAAGCACGTCAAAAAATCGTGTACAGTATAGGCCTATAATCAATGTTAGGGAACGAAAGTTTCAGAGAATGAAAGTTCCTAGGAGTAAAATTTCCACCTATGGAACTTTTGTTCCCGGGAACGAAAGTTCTTGCGTGCAAAAGTTCCAGTTACCATGTCATCGAATACTGTTTAGTTTTGTGATCTGTATTGACGGTTTCAATTTTTTGATTTTCAAACGGCGCAGCTCTTGCGTCTTGATCGTGCAGTGAACGTTAAACAGCTAGTCACGACGAGACGACCGCAGCACAGTGACTCATCTGCGGGCGTTATCGCCAAGATCAAACTGAGATCGTCTGCCTCACTGCATCTAGTGTATGAAGGGGAGGGGGAGGCTTAGAACGATTGAATGAAGCAGTGTGGGAAAGCAGTCGAGCGTATGTGAGGGTACTAATTAACGTCAGGCAGTGAAGCGGCATTTTACAGCTGCAGAGGTAGTGGTGATGCGAGTTGAGACGGCATGACCGGTTACATAATATTTATAGCAACAGAGGTGAGCAGTGGCGACAGCAGCGAGTGCAGTTACATAGTCACTGGTATGCTATGCTGTTGTAAACTGAAGTCCTGTTTACTGCTCTGCAGCATGAACAGAGTTAATTACCCATGAGTGTGAGTAGAGACTACTTGTTTTTATGCCTAATCTACGTCTGGACGTCGGTCACTGCGCGTCATTGTGATCGACCAGCAACTGCGTGCATGTGTTTTTGCACGTGTTGTTTGATCTCCCTTTCTGTCTTTGTCTGTCTGTCTGCCAATCTCTGTCTGGTCGACGAATGCTTAGCTCACTTTTTCTGAGGAGTAATAATGCAAATTTGCCTCATGCCATGCTGTTTGCTTGCCCCGTCACTTCAGTCAAATCGACCAACCATGGTAAACTGGCAAGCGTGAAACCATAACAGTATCTGCAGCAGTGCCTCCATGCCCTTGAACTAATCATTAGCGGGCATTGTGGGTCTGTCTTGTCTGCTCTGTTTCTCACACTCTCCATCAGCAATGTGCCGTTGCCTGACTACCCATGTAGTTTGCGTTTAGCGGCGGGCATGCGCATTATCACTAGACGTCCGCAGCTGATTTTGGTGCTGGTCAAAAAACGGAAATCGACTGAAACCACGGTTTTTCCCTAAAACCTAACTGAAACCGACCGACCTTGGCCAGTGTGAAATCGTAACAACACTAGCCTGAACAACTGGCTGTGGAAACCTGTAGTTGAATGTGAAACTGCCAAGCGAAAAATTTTGACTTCACTGAACTTTGTATTTATGAACATGACTGAAAGACTTGTAACTAAAGTTGCAGTGATATAGACTTTATTGTCAGGAGATTAACATGCGCACAGGTGTGTGTTTGTGGATATTAACGTCAGCGAACGTGCGATTAATCACAATTTGAATCTCAGTTATTGTTGGGAATTTTTTGCTGCAAGGTAGTGCTTCTGCGAGAAAACTGGTGCTGTGTGGATTACAGATGTGTCTGTTGTCATATTTGCAGGATCAGTTTGATACATTGGAGCTGTCAGACAATGACGTACGTAAGGTGGACGGGTTTCCACTGCTGCGGAGGTTAAAGTGCCTCATTCTGAACAACAACCGTGTTGCGTTAGTACCAACCAGTGCTTCACTTGTTGTTTCTTTGCATTGTTATTTTTGTCATTCATTCATTCATTCATTTCTTTATTACAGCAAATGTCAAAACGCATTCGTTGTTACAAATAATATAGACATATTGCAATTATGTTAACAAGTAGTCATTATTATTAATATCAGCTATGTGCAACGAGCTTGAATATGGTGTATATACAGCAAATGCAACATATTGACTGTTACATGCATTGCAGCTTGTCATCAGAAACATAGTAATCACACATTTGTTTGGCAAAATTTGTTTGTTTTTAAAAAATTAAATAAATGAGTCGATCAACTTTTCTGCTACCGGTATATTAAAAATTTTTATCTGCGATGCTGCTGCATTGAAATAATAATGTCATGATCTGCTGACTATTTTTAGTCTCTATTTAACAACAATTTTTAAGTAGCGTTTTACCAGATTACTTTAGTATTTGGTGCATGTGCAGCAGTTGTTGTCATCTGGCTATTTATACCTGTACATAGTGAACTAGAAAAGTAGTCAGAGAGTGCAGACCTGCGATAACGCCTTGTTGTTTGCCAGGTGGCAGCACCATATTCGGTTTGGCAGCGGTTTCCCTTATGCCCCATTGAAAGCAATGTTAACGAAAATTTCAAAGTGATCCAGAAT
>Ga0209367_1005717_pt1 | contig 17215 bp, 15 predicted proteins | sample WorMetLIZISLAND2_FD_187412 | JGI IMG/M metagenome (GOLD analysis project Ga0209367, IMG submission 187412) | Marine gutless worms symbiont microbial communities from Max Planck institute for Marine Microbiology, Germany - Olavius geniculatus... ... | reverse complement strand
TTTTCATACAAGGGTATAAAGAACATCTGGGCAAATTGTCAGTAAAATCTAAAATTTTGGGTGGGGAGCATTTGTTGAGTTGACATGGAATGACCCCTGTACTTATTTCCACAGACAGTGTAAAGCTGAGTCGGTCTTTTTTCTGATTATCTTGAAAGGCCATCGACAGCAGATAGGTTGTTTTGCCATTATGGCTATGATATGTTTGTGTTTGTGGTGTGATCAGTGAACAGTACAGTACACAAGGTGGAGCTGAGGACGGACAGTAAAGGTTCTCGCCAGCGTGTCGGTGAACTTCATCTCAAGTTCTCTGGCATTGACCTTGACCTAAGCTCACTAACAACAGCAACCAACGGTCAGTCTGGGTCTGCCTAACACCACAGATCACATCGCAAGTCAACCATAGAGCAGCGCAGATCCCAAAAATTGCTTATGTTGGCAATCGCAAATCAGTCTATGCACCACAGATCACAGCAGATCACTAACTTAGGACTGCACCGTGTTCTATCATTAGCAACCCCCTTGCTTCAAGCGTGCTCAATTCAGTTTGTAGTTTATGGATTTCAACAAAATATTGTACACTGCACTACTTTAACATTACGTACCATCACACCTATTATGACATTCGCATCTTACTGTGTGTGCTCATTACAACGTCAGAGTTTGTTTACATTCTAGGGTTATCTTCAGTATGTTGTTATTAACAAAGGGATCAAACAGCAGGATACTTGTCTTAGACCAAGAGCTTGCATTGAGGCCAGCAGTGGCCACTTTGAGCTCAGACTGTTAATACTAGTTCAGAATGATTGTCGCCATAATTGTTTCAAATTTCGTAAAAAAAATCTATCAGGCATTAACAATTTTGCGCTGACTTACAGTATTTGTAGGGGGTTGCTAATTTTGGAACACGGTGTATTTCTGTGACCTGAGGTGACTTGCGGTGCCAGAGACAGTGACGGATCTGCGGTCACTAACATAGGCTGACTATGGGATCTGCAGTTGATCTGCGGTGATTTGCGGTGTCGTTGGCTGATCTATGGTCACCGACATAATCAGTTTCTGGGATTTGTGGTCTGCAGTGTTTAGGCAGACCGGTGAGCCACGCACATTTACCTGCAGTCGATAAATATGAATGTTTTCATTCTGTGTTTCTTTTGCTTATGTAATATTTAACGAGCTGTGTGTGTTTGTAATTTTGTGTTGCCATGTGAAATTTTTCAGAAATACTTCCTTTTGCTGCCAAAATGTCGTGTGAGAAATGAAGCGTATAAGCAAGTTTCTATGCAGCATATGGTAGATGTTGGGTCAACATTGGTTGGTAGTTCAACTTTGCTTAAATTGTTGCTGGTTCTGCTTCTGGTCTATTGTCTCCCACAGTTGGAATGTATATTTTCATATTTTATTATGCAGTCATTTTAACAGGCTGCATTGCAGGTCGTGCACTATCAGTCTGTCTTATAGGGATCTCATACTTGAAAACAAATGTACCTAGTGCCTTGGCTTTGTTAACACGACAAAACTTCTAGCATGTGTTGTTATTGTCACTTCTAACATCTCCATTTGACCTCAATCTTTCTCTCTCTCTCATTTCCGGTCAGGGGGGCAGATCACCGCCCCAATCCGTTCCAGGTAGCTCCAGAGGCGTCACGGGTCTGTGGTAAAAGATTCTCCTGGCCACTTGTCCCTCCTGGCCTGATCGTGGTCCGGACATTGGAACACCAGATGTGCAGCGTTTCTTCGGCGCCTTGACAGTGTGGGCAGCTGGCCGAGTCTCGGCGCCCGATCTGGTGCAGGTAAGGCTGGTAAGCTGCTGCCAGCAGAGAATGGCCAGTGATTACTTGTGCCACCGTGACACACTGGTCCCTGGACTAATCCCATTGCCAACGCTGGTAGCAGTGTTGACTGCCTGTAAATGCTGTATGGACCCTGGCATGTATATCGCTGAGGTACCTATCCTCAGCGATACTCTGTTGGTGCCGTTTAAGAGCTTCGGTGGCTGAAGAGAGGTCCATAGAAGCGGACGACTCTGGAAGCATGCTCCCTTGCTTGGCTTTTTGGTCAGCTGCTGCATTGCCTTTCAGGCCCACGTGTGCCGGTATCCACTGGACGTTAACTTCATTTGAAGAGCCAATAGCTGACAGGACGGTCCAAATGGAACAAAACGTAGGGTCTGTTTGGCGTGCAGGGCCTTGAGACAAGTGTTGGACGAGGGACTTAGAAACGGCGAGGACTTCGATGCCCTGACATTCGCTGTAGTTCTGTAGGGTGAACACTGCCTGGAGTCCCACCAAAGTCAGACTCTCTCTGTTTTGCTGGAGTGGCGTTAGCCACATGTAGCACACCAATCGAATCCCCAATCTTGGCTTTAGCCTTAAACAGTCGGCCTCGATCTCAGACTCATACGTCTGGCCTTGGTCTCAGCCTTGACTGCGTGGTTTTGGCCTCGGCCTCGGCCTTGAGATTCTGGTTTTGTTTGACATCATTGCTTTAACCTGCGACTATTGACAGGTGGGAGTGGGGCCAGTCGAGCACAGTCTGGTCGACCTCGTCACAGCGTGCCTGCCGGGGTCACTTCATCTCAGTCGAACACTGACCCATCATCATCACGGGACCATCGTCATCGGCACAGTATATCAGACGGTGATGAGACCGGTCCCGGTGCAGCTGGTCGACGCTCGGCTTTTCTGGAGCCTTTGAATCCGTTGAGTCAGTCGTCTTCGGCTGCCAACAGCTCCGCCGGCGTTTCAAGCCCCACGTTACCGTCCACTGCCACCGGTAAGATTCTGTGTCAAGATGATCAACAGCCATTCATGATGTGATGACCATCAGTGTAATAATAACATTTGTGAACTGCTGTCATAGTTTTACTGACAGCAGTTCACAAGTTTTGAGCAGTTTGTACGTTAGATTAAGAATGTGGCGCATTGTTATTATTTGTTTGATGGCAGTTTTTTGAGTGCTGTCAGTTACTTACTATCTTTACTCGTGTTGTTGCAGAAATGCAACTTATAACCACAAACCATCCTTTTGATATGACTCTGTCTGGGTGTCTTTGTGTCTGCTGAAATTATTTTTGCTGTTGAATGAGTATTGTTAGGATTCCCCCTTTTCTTTAATTTACGCGCGTGCTTGCATTTTTTGTCTGCTGTGCCAGTCATGCTGCCAGCGGCCGTCGGTCTGTTGACCCAGTTATGCCATGCAAACGTGACCTGAACAGTGAATACACGTGTTGTTCAATGCTACTGCGCATATGTAGGAACTTTACTTGTCCAAGAGATGACAAGTAAACGTCATTACCTGCTGAGCACTTGGGACAGTCAAGACGTCATGCTCTGTACATTAGCAAGTAGTCAACGTTTGATACAAGATATATGTGAAATGACGAACTATGTTGTACGAACGAATTTATGGTTACGAATGACTTCTGAATGAACGTTTTCCTGTATGACTACGACTACATGACACACGTGTGCGAGTCAGTTGGCGCGCGTGATCCCGTCGACGCAGCACGTGGCAGGTGGTTCATCATCGGTGGACTATTGTCATCTGCCACTTGACTTTTTCTTCCAGCACATGGCAAGCAGATTCAGTGGCTGCCTTCCATCGTCAGTTGTCATCTTCTGTTTTCTGTCCACCATCCTCTGGCTTCCACCTCGCATCTACCGACCAGCTACAGGACAGTCACACGTTACTTTTTGTTTGCTGCTGCGCTTTTACGTTTTAGTTCTGCTCCCTAGACAATAGCCATTTACTGTATATCATTGTTCATCTTGCTATAATATAAATTTCATCAAACTGTATCTGTTGTTGTGCAAGTGCAACACAAGCCACACAAATGAAAACATAACAGTATCTAAAATGCTGTTGGCATTTGTTTAATGTGGGCAAACAGTTTGCTTCTTTTCAGCATCCAGGCCTAACGGTCGTATTACATTGCCTGAGTAGGTGAGAGATCCAAGTGTTTCCATTGGCACTTTTAAATGCTATTTTAACATTTTCTTGTTTGTTCTTTTCTAACCCCAACATCGCCCAATATAGTAGAGACATTGTGTGCATCTCTGCTCTTATGGTTCCTGTATACTGTATTGTGTTGAGAGCATCGGTTTGATGCGTTGCAGGCTCACCTCAGTTGGGCCTGTCACAAGCCAGTGAGTCGGACTCATTCAGGAGAAACTCTCTGACAGGACGAGCCCCCAACCATTCATTGCCACCCGTCAGCTCACCACACATCAGTGAGAGTGATCCTTCGCTGTCCTTGTCTAATACAACCACGACTGCTGATGGTCAGCATAGTTTTGAGTTTTACGTGTTTTTTTTATTGATTTAACTAATGGTGACTTTGATAAACACTGGCTACTTTTATTGCAGATTGTGTTGTTTACTTTTTTGTTACACGTTTTTCAGCATGTGACTGTGATCTGCTAGCTTGATTTGTACTGAGATATGTTAACCAGTGGGCTATAGAGGTGAAGGGAAAATGCTGCAGACACGGGTGGTTTTTATTTCAGTTAGACTTCGCAGTGTAGGCCTATACCTGTGTGCAAGCCTAGTTAAAGTCTTAGGTTACAGGTTGGGCGTGAAGTGACTTAACAGTTTCTACTGTTACCCAAACTGGTGCAGTCAGCTTGACGAAGAATTTATTGTATGCTACATCATGGCAAGTGATTGAAACCAGAAACAATGATGTATAGCAGTTTAGCAGTTAACAGTTAAACTGAGATGCTTTTGAGTTACATATGTTTTTGCTTAATGGTAGTGTGGCAGATACTTTATTTTGTTTGTAGTGTAGAGGTGAAAATGAGGGTGGCAATTTGGCTCAGTCGGTAATGTCTTTGGTCTCATCAGGTTAATCAACAGTGGGCTGGGTTAGTGCTTAGATGGGTGATCTTCGGCAGGTGGGTAAACCATTTCAGTATAGAACCAGCCACCTAGGTCAATTCAGCTTGGCCATCATGGGTAGGTGCAATGAGTACCAGCAAAAGCTGGGACATAAAACTGTACACCATGCGATGCACTAGTCCAATATCCGTGGTCTCGCAGCGTAAACTGGTGTCTGGCTGGGCCCTAAGGAAATGGAGATCAGTGCTGCACTATCAGGCTTATGGCTTGGCTTACTCCTCGCTCGCTACGTTCCTAGCGAAGAGGAGTGTATGAAATAAGTGTAATATTGAGGACCGACCGACCGACCAACGACTGACCTCTGTTCCTGGAGGAGCTTTCCCGGAAGAACTTCAAACGGTCATATCTCCATAACGGTGCTAGATAGATGCATGGTCACTATGGACCACCCATAGGAAGTCAACCACCGGGAGTCGAATGGTCACATGACCGATGATGTCACATGACCCCAAAAGGTCAAGGTTGTGACCCCATTATCGTTGAGACGCTATGTCTCCGTAACAGTGCCAAATAGACGCACGCGTTGAGGTATAACAAGACAAATGGCAACTAGCGTCATCGACCGTTATTAGAAATTTTTTCCTCTCATTTCCTAAAATCGGGCAATATTTTATGAACTTTGGGGAGACAATTTCCAATAACGACCTTGATGCCAGTCACTATTAGTATAATATTAAATTGGTCTCAATTAGACGCCGAGTCTCTAATACAAAGCAAAAGGCACGAAAAAGCTCTTAAAAAATTCAAAAGAAAATGATGCACGCGAGGAGTACATTAGATTGGTGACAATCTAATAATATTTTTTGTTTACATTGCAAATGAGTTGAAGCTCGTCATACGTGTGCTGCAGAGTCAGGTCATCATCAGTCGACCGAGCGCCGGAGGTTGTTGCGTAACGCGCCAAACGCACAGCCGAAAGCCCTGCCACCAATCAGACATTCCATGCCAACAGCATCCACGCCAGCTACAGAAGTCCCGACAACATCTGTGAGTACATGTAATGCACTCATGTTGTTGTTGTTGTCATGATGAGCTCATCAGGCGCTGCCTACATGGGGGGCAGATGCCTCGAAGAGATGAGGAATTCCACCAGGTTGTCACTGTCCTGGAACACATCTGATATGATGATGGAGTCACCAAAGTACTGTTGCCATTCTACTGCCAACAATGGGCAGAGAAGAAGTAAGTAAAAGAACAGATTGGAGACACAATCTGTCCAATGAAAACTCGGTATGAAGCTGTGGATGTTAGTCATTTAAGCCTCACTTGGTAGATTGCTTTCTCCTGAGATATGCTGTAGGAGCAACACTGGTGTTGTCCGGGCAGTGGGAAGGTGCACGGCGGACATATAAGCAGAACTGAATGCTAGCTAGGCAGCTCTGGAATGCCTCACTTGGTTGTTACAGTCTGAATGTCATATAAAGACACTATAGAAGACCGAGCCACGAAATACTCAGCTGGTTAAAAAAATTGCTGTTTGGCTCTGTCTAGGCTGATTAGTGTTTAAAGTGTGCAAACTGTGGGTCGAAAAATCATTAAGCATTTTACAAATTACACTTAAATTGATTTTTTACTGCTATTATTCAACTCAACTCGGGTTTAATAAAAACAATAGCTGATGGTTAAAAAATATACAAACATAAAAGTAGCAACTACACATAGCTAATAGTATACAGTGGTTTATTGTGTTGCTGAAAATGAGGGCATTTATGTTGTTTAATATTGTTACAAAAATAGAGTTTTAATCGATAACATCTGAGATATGTGATTCCCATAAATTGCATGTACTGCTGTTATACATATGAGTGTTAATTTACAGGCAGAATCAAATTCAACAACAGCGTCAACTACTAGTACCACTTCGTCAGCTCCATCAGGTACTATTTGACAGAAATGTTCTTCTCAGTTACGAATGCTTATGCATTTCACTCTGTAGCATCACAGTAGCGTGGTGTGCCATCCATCTGTTGTCTGTCACATTTGTGCATTCTGCTTTTACCGTTCGATGGATTTAAATGCTTTTTGGCAGGTAGACATGTGGTATCCAATGACATATTGTGTTAGATGGGGTCTCTGACTGCCAGGGGAAGGTGAGACTAGGGTACAAAGTCTCTGCTAAAGCATGCAGTTGCAAATTGCCGCTATCGCTTGGCATATACAAATAAAGGTGATTCTACATTTTATCAAATTACTTTGTTGCTTGTTTTATTTAGTATGGATGATTGCGAACGTTAACGTTTGTGTTGAGAATACTTCTGAAACTATTTCATAATCTGTGGTAGTCGGGAGATTCAGTCGGGGTTTTATTGCTGTGCTCTGTGAACAGCGGTTCTTGTCAATTTGTCTACTACTACCATTAGCATCTAAGTGAGCGGAACTTATCGTGCAGCATAAAATTATGTTTCATTGTTTGACACTACCAGTATTGAAGTGATGAGACAACGTCGCTGGTTCTTGCATATGAACTGACTGCACATTCGAACTGGATTGAGCTGTTTTAGCTGTGTCAGTGATATTTTGCCACAGTTTTTTAGTTGGTTAGTTGAAAATCATAGTTTGTAATGCAAATTCAGTAACTTTGTCGCAGTGAAAGGTAATGAAATGCCTTTTGGCACTTACATGACTATGAAAATACGAACGGGTAGCATGAATGCAAAATTTCACGTTAAAATTGCAAGCATTTACTCAGAAAATGACAGCCAACTTTAGGGGATTACTTGTTTCGTTCCACCATGTAGTGCTGATGTCTAGCGGCATTGTGGTTTTAAAAAAGTAGATGGGCAGGAAGTTGCAATTTTTCGACAGAATTCTGACAGACAGCTGCAAATTTTTGACATGGTGCTCAAGATTTCAGTTTTGCTGCTTTAATAATTTCTAACCTGAGGGTTTTTGCCCCAAAATTTGCATTTTTTGAGAAAAAATATTCGGACAAAAAGAAGATTTCCTGACAATTTTTTGGCAGCATAAAATTTGGAGGGGAATTGGCAGTTGACGTCATCCCCCTGCTATGATGTTGCTGCTGATGGTAATTGCTGGCTGTGTGATGCAGCTACAGCTGCTGGTACAAGTAGAGGCACAGGCTCCGCCCAGCAGACTACTGGCTCCACAGACAGTGATCAACTGCCTGCCGGGTTTGTAGTTTATAGTCACTGCTCATCTCCAACTACTCAACTCACTTATTGTACTCATATCTTCAATCAAGCAAATCTCATTGCACAAAACAATTTTGATTCTACTTACTCGAAGCAAGTAACGGCGATTCTGATTTGCCAGTGATGATGTCAAAGGTGAACTTAAACATGAGAGGATTTTGTTCTGTTATTATAATTTGTCATTTTATGTGCGAATTATTGCATAACATGGACAGTATGCTCTATTCACTCGCCATTTAGAAGTTGAGTGGAGATTTGATTCAGGAAATTCGCTACTCAAGTTTTGTGTAGAGAGAAGTCAAATTGATTGGTGTTTCGTTTTATGCCATATTTTTCATTTAGTTTTTTTGTTCAGTCTGATTAAATCAGTGAGATGAGTATATTCAGCTCTTGATTGGTGTTCATACAGTTGGTCAGCCCTGATAATGTTAATCGCTGATAATACAGCATGTCTTGTCATTTGTTTAGTTTGTCTTCCACTTCTGTTGGTTGCGGAAAGTAATGAGTAGTGACCAGTATTTTTCTTGCTTAAGCATGCTGTGCTGGAAGTTTATTATTTTTTATTGAGTTAGTTGGTTCTACTTGTAGCATATTTCAGAAGACCACTTTTTTCTTGCGAGAGAGATCAGATTATCGAGAGAGAGAGATTATTAGTGGATTTTGCTTTACACTGAGCACGGTTAGTACTTGGATGGATGACCATCTCAGTATCAAACCAGCCTGGTAGGTTTCCTCTCTAGGGTGGTAAAATTTGTGTCAGTTTTTCGGCTGAGTCATATAAATGGCATTGGTAAATGTAATAGTACTTTTGCTGCCAGTTTAGGTGGATCTGAGTCTCAGGCTGATCGGCTTGGTCCAAAGATCAGCAGCCGCCCGGCACTCATGCTACATTTGCCAAATGTACCAGGTAAACTCCTGCAGTGGCAGTGCCCGATGACAGCACCATAATCATTGTTTTTCGCTATTACTGTTACTCTGCGTTTGCTGTTGTGAGCTGAACCGGTGAGCTGTAGTTGATGTGTGTTAGTTGGGAGTCGCGTACAGATCCACACGGTCGAGTCTATTACATCGATCACAACACCCGAACGACCACCTGGGAACGACCTGTGCCTCTACCACCAGGGTATGTGTATATACTTTTGCTTTTTCACGTCTATAAGTACGAAGTTTAGTATGTTCTGGTATCATTGTTTTGGCAAACAAATGGCCGTTAAAACTGAATTTTTAGAGTGTTGTTTTCGCTGCACTCCTGTTTATGTGATTTTCTGCAGTCTTGAGTTTCTTGCTTAGCACCATATAGCAGTGTTTTCCTTCATTGTTAGTTTTCCGGTCATTGCTGCCATGTCACTGATGGTTACTGTTTTAATTGTTTCAAACGTTATAGGTTTGTCTTCAGTGACGTAGAATTAAAGTTTTTTTTGCAAATTTTGGACAGAGGAGATTATGGGTGCTCACAATTCTGATTGTTTAAAAAAAATTTTATAATAGATTTTTAGTCCCAAAAATTTGCATTTTTGGATGAAATTTTTCACCCAAGACTTCTTGACAATTGTTTACAGCCAGAAATGTAGGTGGGGGCTCCCATCGCGACGTTGTTACTACTGATTTGTTGTTCCTCGGATTCGGCCACTGACTGACATTGTGCACTTTAAATATGCACTTTCTTACTAATTTACTTATTTGCTGATGTGCAGATGGGAGCGTCGCACTGACCCGCGAGGTCGTACATACTACGTGGACCACAACACGCGGACGACGACTTGGCAACGACCTAACGTGGACATGATGAATAACATTCAGCAATTCCAACAGATGCGTCAGAACCGAACCATTGACAACGTCGCCCGACGTTCACTCTATCCTACACAGGCCGTGGCCAGTGACGACCCACTCGGCCCACTTCCCGAGGGCTGGGGTGGGTGACATATGAAATAAAATATACATATGTTTTTATAAAGCGCCGTAACGCTGTAGCTACGGAGGTGCTAAAGGTCGATTGCAGATTATAGAGGACATGATGAAACACTTTTGTCTGTTGCCAACCATAGCATGCATGTCAATAATCCTGAAACAGTTTTTTCAGCCTACCTGGTGAAAAGCTTGTTTTTGCCAGACTTTGTTTGTCTGTCTGTTTGTATGTTTGTTTGTTTGTCTGTGTGTTAGCAAGATAACTCAAAAAGTTATGGACGGTTTTTTCTGAAATTTTGAGGGTATGTCGGCCATGGCATAAACTACAGGTGATTTAATTTTGGGGGCAATCCGGCATGAATCCTGGATTCTGGATCACTTTGAAATTTTCGTTACCATTGCGTTAAAGGGGCATATGGGAACCGCTGGCAAAGCGAAGATGGTGACGCCACCTAGCAAATAGCATTGCATTGGCGGAGGTACCTGTGAGCTATGATTGCTTTCTAGTTCTTTTTTCTTCACTCTTGCACTGTTCTTCCCGAGCCATAAGGCCCATAGGGTGGCAGTGTTTTTCTTTTCTTAACTCTCAGCCAGACACCAGTTCACGTTGCGGGATGGCGATCACTGATACAGGGCTAGTGCACTGCGCTGTGTGCCTGTTTACGTCCCATTTTTTTGCTAGCACAGCACAAGTTGGGATGTAAACAGGCACACTGTGCAATGTATTGCCTAGCCCTGTGTCTGTGGTCACCCCACAGTGTAAACTGGTGTCTGGCTGAGGGCTGAGAAAAGAAAAACATCCCAACTTTTGCTAGTACTCGTTGCGCCTGCTCATGGAGTGATGGCCGGTCTACCTTGTGAATTCATGTACAGCGGACTGTCTTAAGTTGAAGTGAAGTTTGATGTTACTATTCTGAGAATGTTTAGGTATTGTTTATGATTGCAGAGAAGAGAGTTGATCAGAACAATCGTGTGTACTTTGTCAATCACAAGAACCGCACAACGCAGTGGGAAGATCCACGTATTCAGGGGTATGTTGTTTTGCTTCAATAATTTTTGGCTTGCATTGTAGTAATTAGTTGCGATATTTTTGTCTAATTTTTATGCCGTTTGCTAAAGAGCCACTACTGCCCCAACAAAAGACTGTTATTTGGTTGGTGTTAGCAATGGAATTTATGAATTTTTCTACCAAATTCTGTGCAGAAAATCTTTATTTGGAAAGCTTGAGATAAATGTTTAGTAAATAACATAACACAGTGGTTTGTTAATGTATGTTAACAGGTGGCTATTTTTAGATGCTTTTGTTACCTGTAGTGTTTGTGAGGCAATGCTTTTTGTAAATTGGATGAATTTGAGTTTTCTGTTTAAATAAGCAAATTGCCATGTTCCAGTTATGTGTATGTTGAAGCTCGACCTGGAGTAGTAAGTGAATATTAAACGAACTTATACACTCTAGATCATGGTTGAACACACTTATACCATAGAGTAACAGTCAGTGTTGGAAACATATGCCATTTATCATTTGGTCACTCTTGAGTTCACCTGTGGAGTTATCAGCTCGTTATACCACTGCAGACATAAAGCTAGAGATATGCATTACGAACTTGACCATAGTATTAAGCCCCAGTTCCATTACGTCATTTTTTTAGACATTCCCATGACACATGTCACGAGTATGTCTCGGAGAAGTTATCGGCTCATCACGGATAGGTCGTTTATGTGGACCATGAGACAGATGTTCTGTGGTTTAAACCATCGCAACGTGTTGAGATAGTTTGAAGAAAAATCTCGTGACAAGTCTGCGACAAGCTCGTTTGCATCATTCTGACATTTGGAATTTCGGAACAAGCATAACGTGATATGACAAACAGATTTTGGCGCATCGTGGGCCTGTCACAGGAAGAAACGGTAAAGTTGCATATTTTTTGTGTCTTGTCACGGTCTTGTCACACAGAAATCAGCATAGTGGGATTTGTTTTTAACTACTGGTGCTGATCGTCAATGCTTGTGTGCAGTATTGTGCAGGAAGACCCGCTGCCTCAAGGCTGGGAAATGAGATTTACAGCAGAAGGCGTTCGCTACTTTGTCGACCATAACACTCGGTCAACGACGTTCCAGGACCCCCGCGGAGGACCTGCCAAAGGGTTCGTTCTGCACTCGGAACTATTTGCTGCTGTTAGCTTAATATGTAAATTCTCCATCATTGGGAGAAGAGTTTTAATGTTAAGGATCCCACGCTTACTAGAAAGTCCTGGAATTTTTTTTTGATTTTCCAGAACCTGGAGTGTTATGAAAGATGAGTTTGGTCTTAGAAAGTTCTGGAAATTAAAGATTAAGATCAACTGGAAAGTCCTGAAAAATGAAAATCCTGGATTTTCATTGAACATCCAAAAACTAAATGTGTTTCAGTTTCAGAGGGGCTTCGCTCACTTGATCTCTTGAATTTCTTTGTTCTCTGTATTCGATTTACCTACCCCAGAGGGATGTAAGGCTGAGTGGACCTGGATTTGCACTTTTGTTGCACTGTATGAACATTGCTGTTATTTTCTGTGTTTTAGACCAAAAGGTTGCTATGGCGTTCCAATACAGTATGAACGCAGCTTCCGATGGAAACTTGGACAGTTCAGATATCTCTGCCATGTACGTGGGTTCTGCTTGCTCTTCTGACCCAGCAGTGCTATGAAGTAATATGTCTTATATGTGTTTTTACTTTGATATCAGATACAAAATGAATATTTAGGTAAGATATATTAATTGCATTTGATGCACAGTACTGCAGTTCTACAGGGTGTGTGTAAAAAGTCGAACGTACATGCATCACATTGCAGCGAAGGGTGGTCATGTTCAACAGTATGTCAAAGTGTTCATCATGACCACTGACCATTCTTCACTGCAGTGATCGTTTCCAAAAACTGTTCGATTGCTAGATCTATGTAAAGCATGTATATTTTACTTTTTGTTACACCACTTGATGGTCTGGCTCAGCTGGTATCGTTGTTGATTGCATCAACGAAGTTAATCCACACTAGTCCCGGTTAGTACTTGGATGGGTGACCATCCCTGTATGTACCAGCCACCCAGGTTAACTCAGCCTGGCCATCCCTCCATGGGTAGGCGCAATGAGTGCCAGCGAAAGCTGGCATGTAAACAGGCACACTGTGCGATGTACTAGCCCCGTATCCATGTTCTCGCAGTGTAAAAACTGGTGTCTGGCTGAGGACTAAGGAAACAAGAGATCAACCAATGGGCCTTAAGGCTCGGGAAGGACTTTATGTTTTTATGTTTTGCTTGGTACATGTTGTTGACTGTGACTTGCACTTTGCTTTGTTTGACTATAGCACGTACCGTTTTGTTTGCTGTTCTAGACAAATGCGCTGCCGGGTCATGTTAAGATAGCCGTATCACGTGAGACCCTGTTTGAAGACTCTTTTCACCAGGTATTATGTTTTGGATAGGGCTGTAGAAATTACTTAGGATTTATCCATCGATTGATTGTTATAAAAGGTAACAACTACAAGTAGTTGAATTCAGTAGTCTTCGCTGTCCTTCCAATTGGCTGCTAAAATTATTAGAAATGAACCAATTAATGGAAGTTAATTTTTTGGAGATTATTTGATTTACTAACGACAAAGCCTTGGGTACGATGTGTTATAGACTGTCTGTTGTCTATAACACATGTATTGTGGCTAAATAGTATGTCTTACCAGTAAACTGTCTGAGCAAGTAAATAGGGTTGCTGACAGCTACCTTGTAGTACCAAGTCGGACCCCCTGCAGCTCACCATTTTCTGAAACAGGGATAATGACTGTAGTTCCGTCAGTTTGAATCAGGCATTACACTTCATCAAAGTCTGCTTGGTAATAATGTCAGCTCAGAGAAGTTGAATTGTGATAAGAAGTGTAGTTTCTGGGTTTTGTTACCTCCGCCAAGGAGGTTATGTTTTTGCCAGACTTTGTTTGTCTGTCTGTCTGTCTGTGTGTCAGCAAGATAACTCAAAAAGTTATGGACAGATCTTTCTGAAATTTTGAGGGCATGTTGGGTATGGAAAAAACTACCAGTGATTCAATTTTGGGGGTGATCCAGAAGGAATCCTGAATTCTGGATCACTTTGAAATTTTTGTTAACATGGTTTTCAATGGGGCATAAGGGAAACCCCTGCCAAAGCGAATATGGTGCTGCCACCTGGCGAACAACATGGCCTTGGCGGAGGTCTGCGGGCTCTGACTGCTATTTCTAGTTTTTGACTGAATTCATAGAGTGCCATCATGGTGAGACCTTTAATGAGCATGTTAGTACAAAACTGGCCGAAACATTTAACAATTATCTCGACTGTCTGTGCAAGTCATGTAGTAAGATCACATGTAACTGGCCACCAGGTCGACTCAGCCTTCTACCCTCTGTGGAATGGCAAAATGAGTATCAGTTTTCAGGCTGAGTAATAGTAATAAATGGCAGTGATGAATGTTGCACTATAGCTGTCTATTCTGGCGGATCTGTGGTTCACGTTGTTTTACATTTATCAGATGAACTGGACGAAATCTCGTAAATGCAACGCCTTGATGATGGCACCATAAGCATTGTCTTGACTATTACTATTACTGTGTGAGATGATCATTGATGTGTATTGCTTCTTACTGACAGATAATGAAGCAGCAGCCATATGAGCTACGTCGGCGACTGTACATAATGTTCAAAGGTGAAGAGGGCCTTGACTATGGTGGCATTGCACGGTCAGTTTACATTGTGTTGTCATGACAACAAAATCAAAGATTTCATCTAATCGAGGTGAATGTGTGTAATGGATGGGACACTAGGAGCTTAGCATTATTTTACGTCTACACTTTTGAACATATGGCGGGATAGCTCAGTCGGTAGAGCGCTGAGCCTTGGATCAAAAGGTCTCTGGTTTAAATGTTGTTAGGGTCGACTCAGCTTTTCATCCTTCTTGGCCGATAAAATGAGTAGCACAACGTGCGGAGGTAACTTGGAGTCTCTGTTTTGGACTAATCCACCCAGCAGAGATGTATGCAATCTCGAGTTGTACTCCTTGGCTTGAGGATATCGCAAAAGGATGAGCTCCTCTATACTGCAGCCTTGCGCAGTATTATAAACCTTTTACTTTTACCTACACAGTGGCAGTGCCATGAAGACACTACCATTAACTTTGTCCTTAGTATTGCTCTTAACATTATTCATGTTTAAGGTCTGTTTTTGGTAAGTTTTGTTGTTTGCTAGTTATTGTTGTTGTTATGAAGTAGTATATGATTGTTAATACTGTGGATTTGTGTTGTTTGCATTTTGCAGCGATTGGTTTTTCAACGTGTCGCATGAAGTGCTCAACCCGATGTACTGCCTGTTCCAATACGCCAACGACAGAAACTACAGTCTGCAGATCAACCCTGCGTCGTCCATCAACCCCGACCATTTGCTGTACTTCCGCTTCATGGGACGATTCATTGCCATGGTCAGTAGTTGTTAATTCATAATGGTTTATTGCTGTTCTGCAGAGTACAACAGCTGAGTTGATTTTGCTGGGAGCTGTGCATGGCATTTTTGTGTTGTTCTGTGCATAGTTTTTTGCTAGAAATGTGTAGAAAAAAATAAAATTGTGGAGAACGTTTCCCTAGGTATCGTCATCTTATAGTACGCAGATTACAGATAAAAACAGGCCATCGTGCAGCAAACTGTCACACAACAGAACAGTAAACTAAAAACAAAAACTAGTTAAAAACATGATTAAAAACTAGAGAAAGCACTCGGAGAGCGCAGGTACCTTCGCCAAGGCCAAGTTATTCGCCAGGTGGCGTCACCATCTTCGGTTTTGCAGCGGTTCCCTTATGCCCCCTTTAACGCAATGGTAACGAAAATTTCAAAGTGATCCAGAATCCAGGATTCCTGCCGGATCACCCCCAAAATTGAATCACTGGTAGTGTGTGCCATTCCCGACATACCCTCAAAATTTCAGAAAGATCCGTCCATAACTTTTTGAGTTATCTTGTACACACACAGACAAACAAAAACCGGCAAAAACTTAACCTCCTTGGCGGAGGTAAAGATGAGTCTTTAAATGTTTTTAAAAAGTATTTACGTTAATAATACGTCTTAGTTCATCAGCTAGATTGTTCCAGGCGTTAAGGCTCGTGACAGAAAATGCATGTTCTTCGAACTTGGTAGACTTGATGTAGTCGGTGGTTGATGCCAAACGGAGACCAGGTTGCTGCAAGACTGAATGGCGTGCAGTGGCAGTGTCACTAATGTAATTGACATGGAGTAGGTCCAAAGGTCCTAAGTCAGGGTTGGTTTAGCTTTAGTGTTGCACTGCTGTGTGCATTGGGCCGATGTATTTTTGTAGTTGAATTTTGTGGTGTATTATGTTACACTGTATTTGAGTTAGCAGGACTAATGTTGTCTGCATAATACTGCAGGCTCTGTTCCACGGGAAGTTTATTGACAGTGGTTTCACGATGCCGTTTTACAAGAAGCTACTCAACAAGAAGCTAGTGCTGCAAGACATCGAATACGTTGACCCGGAAATGTTCCAATCTTTGGCATGGATAAGGTATGAAAATGATTGTGAAAGTAATCATCAGGCTGATCACTTGTCTAGAAAATAGGGAAATGTCAGGGAAATTCAGTCAAAATCAGGGAAATGTTGGAAAAAAATCATGTCAGGGAAAATTGCACAAATACATTCCACAAAATTGCATCAACAGACTTGTTAGTATCGCTCACTAAATACTCTGTGCCGATTATTTTGTGCTGTTTATTGCTGCTTACTTGTATTCTAGTTTCTAATATGTATATCCATGTTATACACTGTGAGGCATAAAAACACACCAAAATTTTTTCATCATAACTTGAAGAAAAGTGATCCAATTGTAATCAGTTTTGGTAAGAATATTCCTGATGCAAATGATTGTTTAGTTGCCCACCTCACCCACTGGCTGTTTTTTGCACTACCTGGGGAAAAAACAAACAAAATATTGCATTTTTTATAACCACTTTGGTATTATTGCTTAATCAAAACAACACACAAAACACACATTTTGTCCATATTTTCATCGTTTTGGCTGAGAGTATATCCAGTTGTCCATTTTTACGCGCGAAAGCAGAATGCTTCGCGCGTCTTTGCCATCATCTGGGCGTCCGTCCGTCCGTCCGTCCGTCTGTCTGTCACACTCGTGATCTGTATCAAAACGGTGCAAGCTAGGATCACGAAATCTTCACTGTGGGCTGCCTCAAGGTCTCTAGTTTAT
>Ga0209367_1005716_pt1 | contig 17218 bp, 10 predicted proteins | sample WorMetLIZISLAND2_FD_187412 | JGI IMG/M metagenome (GOLD analysis project Ga0209367, IMG submission 187412) | Marine gutless worms symbiont microbial communities from Max Planck institute for Marine Microbiology, Germany - Olavius geniculatus... ... | reverse complement strand
TTTTTTAACCGCCAAAAGGCACATCCTTGCGCGAGACCGCGTCGTTTGAGCTATCGCGCGCAAAAATCGGCCGAAGGGTCTGACCTGTAGGTGAGTTTCTGAAAAAAAGGTATATAGCTACAAAAATTTTTGTGTATATTTCACCCATTTGCCGGGAAGCCCCACTTGGAGGGATTTGCATAAAATTTTGCATGACGGGTCCCCTCGCCAACGTAATCAACTCTGCCAAATTTTATCTCAATCGGGTCAAGGGTTTTGATTCTGTGGAGGGTCGAATTTTTGGCTTTCCCATAAGAAAGAGAAGTCGCCGTTAACACAGGGCTTGAACTACCGTTCAGCCTGTGATGACGAAGCTATAATTTTTTTAACATGGCCGCCTACCGATTTTTCAGCATTAACAATGGTCAAGTTACAACAACAATTCAATAACGCAGTTGAAGCAACACAGTTAACTAATGATCAGATTCCAAAATTTCATTGTCACTGTGAATGTTCGAAGTGTCTACCACCAGCTCCAAACTCCAACACAAGCCTTCAGTTGCTTACTTTGATAAGTCTTTCACAGCCTTGTCGATCGGTCCTTGTGGCAGGTTGCCCCAGATAACCCAAAGCGCTTCCTTGAGTTCTGCATTTGTTTTCGGCTTTGTTTTAAGCTTGCAGTAAAGCCTCCAACATTACACCCACCTTGATAGTCCATTGGGTTTCTATTCAGCATATTTAAAGGCCACTGATCCTTTGTCATGAAATCTGGACAGCTGGCTCGCAGCCAGTTCCGTGCGCTGCGCGCTCTGTGTGCCGGCACGCCGTCCTGCTGAAAGATGAATCCGGTAGGCAGCCGGCGATTGCTTTAAAAAAAACGATAATTTATTGACAATTTATAAACAAAATAACTTGTTGTTTATCAAAACGTCACTGTGACGTTATCAGCAGTAACGCGGTAACCGCTTTTGGAATATTAAAATAACATTTTAGTTTGAACATTTCTAATGCTATTATGCTAAAAAGTCGATTGTCAATCATGTTAAAAAGTCCAAAACTTCTTTTTCAACAAAATCATATTTTCATTGGCAGTTAAATGTAGAACATTTCAGACAACAAATCTGCAAAATTTCGAATTAAAATGTTAGACGGTTTCGAGAAAACACCGAAAAACTTGTGGGGCTGCCACACCCTGTACATGCATTTGTGCATTTTTATCATCCCAATAGAGTAAGCAAAGTAATGCAACGTACAGTTGAATGTGAACAAAGCCACGATACCACTTGCAGAAGGGCAAGGTAAGCTGTACCGACGTCGTCAAAGTTGACGATCGGCGTGAACCAAGTATAGTTGAGATGCCGCACCGCCAGACAGTCGGACTTGTTGGCAGCGACGCTGCTCTGAACCATTTTACCATTGCTGTCGACGCAGCTGCTGAATCTGCCGCTGAACAGACTGACGCCCAGGATGCTGAACAGCAGCCAGAAGACGAGACAGACGACGAGTACGTTGAAGATGGCAGGGATCGCTTGGATCAGCGCGTTCACTACGACCTGACCAAAACATCACAGTAACGCATTCGCGCTGAACGAACGAAATAGTTACGGCTCCAAGATGAGTCGACGAGTTGAAACAATAAAGAAGTTCCGTGAATTTTTTTTTCTTGCTGAGCCGAAATTTAGCTCACAATAACAACACTCCGCATTAGAGTGGTTACAAGTGAAATGCGGTTACGAGTTGTTCGATGCTTGGTCATATTTGAAGAGACCTATTCAAAGTACCGACGTTACTGGCAATTATTTGTTTAACAAAGTGTTTAACTGACAATTTTTTATTAATAATTGTAGTCAGATTATCTACCTACCCTCATTCCTTCCCAGCGAGCAACTGCTTTCAGCGGTCTGAGGGCTCGCAGTGTCCTCAAAGCACGAAATGCACTCATGTTGCCCACGTTCGCTCTTTCCGCCATCAAACTGACCACAGATATCTGCATGCGACCACAGTAACAGTGGCATGTCATAGTCTAGGCCTATCTAGGTATTATTCAGCTGTTTAATGTATGTTTGTACCTACTTAAACAATAACAATTAGTATTGCATGTCATTTACATTCCCAGCGAAGTATTTAAAAATAAAATAATAAATGCATATAATTTATATTGTTGTAAAAATCAAACTACGACTTCTGCATTTCACAAGGTAGTGTAGTGTAAGCGTGCCACGCCAAAAAGTATTAAAAAGTATTTTGAAAATATGCCAATGTTCTACGAAGCTATTAAAAATAAAAGTGAAAAATAAAATTGGCTTAATTTTTTGAGATACGGTGTATTTAGTTGTAGATTTCCATGTTGGTATACGTACATCCATCAAATACTACTTGGAGTCCAAGCTTCCGTGAAAAAGTGGAAAACGAGTGAACGACAGCCGCTACGCAGACTAATCTGTTGACTTAAAGCCAACGGAAAATATTGAAAAAATGATAAACATTTTCATTAAGGTTCATATAGCATTACAATGAAGCAGTACGCACAGTGACAATGATGAAATCGAGCCAGCACCAGGCATCAGTGAAGTAACGTCTAGGTCCGTAGCCTGTCAGCTTCAGCAGCAGTTCCAGAGCAAACGTCACTGTGAACAACTTGTCCAGGTGACCGAGCATTGTTTTGTGCGACCGCATCTTTTCGCCTTCCATGTACTTGTCTTCTACCGCCTGCGCATCATACAATCACAACCATGTCATATCGTAGCCTCTATAACAGTGCTCTTTTCATCAGGGCAATAAAAAAAGTTTGACTGTCGTAACGTCGATACATCAGTAACACATAAAAAGAAGTCACAACCGATGCTAAAAAGATTCAAAATACATAAACGCTTTGACTGAGTTGAAGGCTTGAGAACTGTTTGGGATGATGTTTTGCAAACTGACCCAGGCAGCCTAAAGAGCGATTTCACGCAGCCGGACTAGCATCAGAGAAAGATCGCTCCGCAAACTTGGTACGCGCATTTCTTTCTTAAAGCCGCTAATGTGTCGAGTCATAATCGGCCCGGTAGCATCTACTTTATCGTCGGTATAAAATGCGACACATTTGAATACGTACGTAGTCATGTATGCCTAGAGAACTACGCAGCAAAGCGATTTTGTCGACTGTCATTTAACGTCCAATATTTGTGTCATAGCCTTACGAAATACCAACGTGTAAAATAAGAACAAATTTTAGCGTGACAGAGATCACAAAACTGAAGAAGCTGCTGAGACTGGTGACTGACGAGTGAAATGCTGCTGCCGATGATCATGATGATGATAAACGTCTCGAACCATTTGTGATCGACCAGTTCATGCGCGAAGCAGCGAAACGTCCACCACTTCTCACCGGCGCTCGTCGTCAACTCCAACTACTTCTCCAACTACTTACTTACTTAATTACTTACTCGCTCACTACTTGTGACCGGCGCTCGTTGTCATCGCCGCCTGCCAGCACGCGTACTTCCAGCGCCAGCTCGTGGGACAGCAGTCGTCCTGAGGACAGCAGTCGTCCGGGTAATTGACAGGAATCACCGTCACTTCGGTCACTGCATCTGCACCGCCACACATCCACGTCGCAATCATCAACCATTTACTGATTGCGCCATATATACAGGGTGGGCCAAAAAATGGCACAATGTTTTTATACGCCAATAACTTCGTCAAATATTAACCGATTTTCAAAATTCTTTCATTGTTAGAATCAAGAGAAAATGTGTAGTAACAACATTGCTTTACATCCCATCACATTTCAAGTGTGTCGCTACACTACTTAGTGAAATTTCAGACGATATCTGTAACAACACATTGTAATAAATTAACAACAGAAAACAACATGTTTATTGTCAAAGTTATTGTCCAAATTAACTGTAACATCTCACAGTTTTCACATCAGATGTTCAATGTGTCCGCCTTGCTAGACGACGCACTGAAGCCGGCGACGCCACCGAGCAATGGCGCGATCAACCAAACGCTGTGACAGTTTGCCTCACTCAGAGACGATCGCCTGCTTCGGCTGACTGATTGTCGTGAATTGTCGACGTTGATAGACCCAAACAGCATAATCAACCAAATTTAAGTCCGGGCTATTTGGGGGCAATAGGTCAGGCTTGATCAACGTTGACCACGCAATAAGTCAGTGTCGTCGCCGGCTTGAGTGTGATGACTGGCTTTTCACAAGGTACTGTAGTGACACATATGAAAATCTTTAGTGATGTGTTACTTCAAATTTTATTTTGATTCCGACAGTAGAAACATTTTAAAAATCGGTTAATGTTTGATAAAGTTATTGGCATATAAAAACATTGTGCCATTTTTTGGCTCATCCTGTACATTGCGATAAAAACACACGGAAAATGGCAGAATTACAAAGTACTATAAATGTTGGCAATATTATGCTAAAAAATAATCAAACGAAAAATCTAGAATTTGAAAAAAAACATAACAGGACATAAAACAAAATCGAAGATTATTTGTGCAAATTCGTGCATTCTGTTTCAGCAGCTTCAAAGGCAACGTGGCGAGACATTTTAAAAGATGCATGTAGTTTACCGAGATATTCCTTGTTCTCGATGGCGACCTGACAGACAGTTGCTAGGCGTGGATGACCGGTTGGCGGGGGCTGTGACGCCCTGACGTGTAGTGACATGTCTGTGACTTTGGCCGTCACGCTGTAGTAGTAGTCTCCGTCAAACAGCGAAGTCACATCCACCGACTGCCAATAATAATAATAATTATTATTACCTTTACTCGCAGCCAGCGCAGACACAGCAGTACAGATGGGCCTAAAGGAAAAAATCATACTGTTCATAAACATTAAAGCCCTTAAAGTACATAATCTAAAACAAAAAATGTATAATTACACAACAAAAAATTTGAATAACAAGACCAAGACAACGAAAACTTTGACAAAAAATGTACAGACGACGACCGCCGAAAGTTCGACTTTTTTCTGGATGGACAGAAACACCCATCATGTAGATCAGGGTGACGCGTTACTATAATTATGTCCAGCAGAATCTGGTGGAAAGCTACGACACTGTCGTGGGTGCAATACCTCAGTGTCGTTGAAGTTAGCAAGCAGTGCAGGTTGATGCAAGTGCATTAAGGCGGCGTCTGCACTGCAAGCCGTGTCAGTCGTCGACGTCACAGTCAGTCGAGCACCAGCTGCGCCGCTTTGCGCTCTCCTTCCAGTAGCGTTCGTCTCCCACCGTCGCCGCAACGAGCTGAGCCGTACCGTCAAGAACTTGACCCAGCGTCCAAGACGCTCAAACGCAGCCGCAAGCTGATTATCGCTGTTCTTCGCCTCGTCCTCGTCTTCGTCCTGCTCTTCGTCGTTATTGTTGCTGTCGACGCCATCTTGATCGTGCTGTTGATTTGCCTTCATGTTTTCAGTGCTGAAAGAGCTCAGCAGCAGCGCCAAAAAGAGACTCAGCACCTGGCACAATCACACACTCCCTCAGTCCCTCCATACACGCACTGATAATCGCATCCGTTATTTTTTACCGGCCATGCTTTCTGACGTGAAATTTATTGTTCTGTGTTTAGTTTGTCACAGTGCAGATGCATAAAAAAGAAAAATGTCCGCTGGATTATCTCATCTAAATGTACAAACGTCGATAATAAGTGAAAATGGAAAAGCGGTCTATATTCCTCCTAAAATGGTTAGATTATTTTTTCATTATATCTTCGCTTTTATAATGCTAGTGCCATCGTAAAAACCGAACTACTGTCAGATCTCCACCGTAGTTCTCGAACAGTTTCTCTCTAAGTTTTTAGTGGTTTTAACTCAGTTCTTAAGAATTTTTTATGTACGCTGCATCGTGCGTTTGTGCTGCCTTTCGTGTAACAAAGACTGACTTTGATTCTGACTTTGCGTGATCTTCTCATTGGGACACTAAGCACTACAGGTGAACCTAGTTTACTATTCAGCTTTTTGTGAAAACGACGACGATGACATTCATAATAAAAAGATAACAATAACGATATAGTTCACGATGCTCTTTATCATCATCGTTATCACTTACCCTATTCGCCCCAAAACAGCACGACAATAAAGTGATCTAGAGTGTCAGCAGAACAATGAGACAACAACAGAGTTATCGTGCTGCTGCGGTGATCTTACCACGAGATTTCCTATGATCATTGCGGCAAGAAAGAACGGAATGCAGACGTAGGAGGAACAGTGCATGCAGTCCCACATGGACTACCCAGTTGATCAGCGGATCAGTCCCACATGGACTGGATCCACTCGCCGCATAGGACGCGGAAGACGATCATGAACGAGTGCAGGAAGTCGGTGAAGTTCCAGAGCGGCACAGCGCCGGCCTCCGGGAACTTGTCGAGCGTGTAGTTGGCGCCGAACAGCTGCATGCCCATGACGGCGAAGATGAAGACGACGATCGCCAGTACGAAGGTGAGATTGCCGAGCGCTCCCATAGTTCTACCGACAATACTCATGAGCAGACGCAGCGTCGGCCACGACTTGGCTAACTTGAACACCCGCAACTGCAAGCAAAATGTCAACCAACACAAGCGCCGTCTTTCGATCTCAGCTGGCAGAACGCTGTTCAACCATCACAGAGCTCTGTTACTGTGTACACATTGCCCATTTTTTTAATCTCAGACGATCTTAACTGGTGCCATGTGTATTTGCAGAATTTGCAGTCGATCGACGGGCAGCAAAATACTAAGTAAAACACATCTAGTACAAATTGGCCTGGACGATAATTTTTGATTTCGACTTTGGTTCGAAAGATCGCATAAGAAAATTTTTTTTTAATGGAAAACAAACGTCGTTTGCCTTTTCGCCGCGTGTAAAAGCAGCACAAGGCAATAACAATCGCATAAATCAACTAAAAGTAAACAAACCAGTCGAAAAGTGCGGAGAATAGACAATCCTTTGACGTCTTGAAGACCCAGCTCGATTAGACTCAGCAATACGATAGTGAGGTCGAACAAGTTCCATTTATTCTTGAGATAGCCAAGCAGTCCCAATGCCACGATCTTTATCACTGCCTCGAGCGTGAATACTCCAGTGAATATCTGACAAAGTACAACGTTTTACTACATAAATAACATCTTATCTTTTCGCTTAAATGTCACATATGCAGCAGCCTAGGGGCCTATCATGACTTTAATCGCCTATTACGATAAAAAATAAACAGAACTAACTGAAACACAAATAGAAAGAAACCAGAAAACTGCCAAAGCTGGCAAGCCACGACTCAGACGATATTAATTATTAAGCTACGTACCCGATGGCTATGCACTTAAAAACTTGCAAAAACTTGCACATTTTTGCAACAACGGTTCGCCCTGACAACTTTACAACAGCTAATGTCGACTTGCTACCGGTAATTTTCTATTGTCCAGCCGATACCCGATTAGCGAAACTTACTTGTTATTAGGCCTAGTAGTAGCAGTATTTAAAAATAGTACGATATTTGTATCTATTATTTTTCGCTATATTTTCTTTAATCTTATTTTTATTTATCATTACTCAACAGAGTGGACGACCAATACATCGTCTCTTAATGATCGAGAGACGGCTGTAGATAGATGGATATACGAACGTGGTTGCCGATGACGAGTGCGCGCGCCATCTGGGGGTCAATGTTGGCGTGATCGAGCGCCAGTAGGACGGTGTAGGTGCAGTAGTTGTAGTAGAAGTGGTAGTTGTTGTAGATGCAGCAGTAGGACGGTGTTGGCGACGATGCACGACATGGCGAGCAGGTCGAAAAATGGATCGACGACAACGACGCGCGCGATGTGGATGAGTCGTAGCCACGCCGATGGACATTCCCAGCCAAACATCGCTGTAGCGGCCACCAACTCCAGTGTTGTCAGCTGCCCGCCGTCGTCAACGTTCAACTCGACGTTCTCGTTGCACACTGAACGTCATGGCCGCATCGCCATGCAGTCAGACATACACGTGTATGAAACCACCTCATTGTCGTGATACAGCTGTGTATTGCCGCTTCATAGGGGCACACTACCGCTAATTACTATACAAAAGCACACTGCGTACTATTATAATAGTGGTGCTAATAACAGTAGCCCCATCTCAGAGCTACGGATCGTAACCTGCCGTATGAGACCACACATTCTATTATTGGACAAGTTTGTCGGCTTTCGTTCTAATGGAATTCGTTTTATTGGTATATGTTTTGATGGGATTTTTTCTGATGTGCTGTTCCCGTGTTACCCGCAACCTGACATGTGAACGCGCCTTGTCCTCAGTTATACAGGCTGGTACTCGACTTACCTACCCCCGTACCCCAGAGGGATAAAAGGCTGTGCTGCAACTGTCTACAGTTAAATCATCGACGGTTTCTAAAAGGTATGAAATCAGTTGCCCGACATAGCAAGAAAAACAGTGTTTAGCGTTTACGCCTGTTCTAGTAGCCAACTGGCAGTCTGTCTAGTTGCTATTAAAGCTCTGAAGTAACCTTACATGGATTGCTTGATTTCCTGGGAACGATCGTACGCAAGATGCGCGGGTCTGCAAAAACACACAAATATGAAAACGACTGAATATCATTTTGTGGGCTAGTCTAAGACTAGACGCACTTATTGACAGAAAAAGCCAACAGCGCGATATCTGCTTGTTGAAATGCAATTTTAAACACCGAAATTAACACATAGTTTAATAATCAGTTTATTCGTTAGCTCTTCTGTTTACATTACTGCAGAACTTTCGTCGCAAAACACAAATACAACACATAAAAACTATGGCGCCTACTAACTATACACTGCAAATCAGACAATTACACTGTAGATTTAATCCTGCAAATTAAATGTTAGCATTAAAAGGAAGACCGCAGATAGAAAAAAAAACAATACAATGAGGTGGATTTATATAAATTTAGATATTGCATCAAACCCACCTTGGAGGTCAACAATACTCGGTGCTCGTGAAAACGGCTCGACAAAGTTATCAAACTCTCGTCGACTACCGAATGACGACTTCGTTGATGGCGTATCCTACAAACAGCCATCACCCAAACAAGTTTCAGATAAATTTAAAAGCGTACTTACTTATACAATTGTTCGTGCCAGCTTCAATTTTTGCACTGACTTTGAACGACTTAAATGTTTTCCGTGGAGTATGTACAGGCCACACAGTGCACACACACACACACACGCACGCCATTCTTCTCACTTTGCAATTTGCATTTTTCGCTGCCATTTCCCGTTTTCTACATCCGTACTTAGAACCTGCTATACGTATGTAGTAATCTAGATATTTTCCACGTGTATTTTACTGTATCTGCTTGCGGTACCCAACGTAGAGCCTGTTTAGCGACAATGTTATTTGTTCTTAACATAAATAATTAGGCTACAAAAACAGGTATGACATAATTATTTAAAACCGCTTCTTGCGGTAATATTTAGTTTGGTTATTTATTTGACCAAAAAAACAAAATATCATAGATATAAAAAACATATGTTTTTTTATAAAGTTTAAAAAACATGATTTTTTATGTTTTTATTTTTAATTTTTTTTAATTTTTCATGTTTTTTATTTTTTAAATGATCTTTTGCGCTTTTTATTGTCGTGTTTTTTCTTGTTAAAAGATAAACGTACAAAATTACAAATATGATTTATTTCTCATGTACAAATTGCGTTCAGCTGTTTTTGATCTGTACATTCAGTACATTTCAGTTTTAGTCTTTACAAATGGTAGGTTTTTGTTTTTAATTATCTGAGTTAAATATTCTTTGCATGTATAATGGCGAAAAAAGTAGCGATTGGAAACATCTGCAGTTTGATGTTTTTTATCCACGTTTTTATAATGTTTTTTAATAAAAGTTTAAAAACATGTCTTTTTATGTTTTTATTTGCAAATCAATGTTTTTAACATCTATGCAAAATATGACAAAATGCAGCAAAGAAGCACAGTGAATTTGGGTGATTTGTTCTTAATTCATTAACGCCAATGGAAGCGACGTATGGTCTTAACCTTTTCGTAGACGTCTTTGTGCAAAGCGGTGTCGACGTCATCCACATCGTCGACCTCGATAATGATAACCGGTGTCGCTGGATCCACGTTGGACCGGCAGTCGCTTCCGTCATCGAGCAGCGGCGTGGCGGGTATCGGCAGACTCGGCGTGCCCTGGGTTGGTGTCACAGTGGACGGACGTGGTAGATAGGTGGACCAGTGAGGAGGTGCGCTGATCTGCCGGCGGGACGTGTACCTGGACTTGAGGCGCGACAGGCGTACACTCGGCGAGATGAAGTACTCGGCGAGATGAAGTCTCGCCGAGTGGTTGGTCGCTGTCTGGTCGCGATGGCTTGGTACAGTGAGTGAGTGAGTGAATGAGTAGAGTTTAACGTCTCACCCGACACAGTACAGGTCATTTTAATGGCTTGGTACAGTTGCTCGACGGTCAGTGCCTGGCTGTCGGCGTCCTCGGAGTCAGTTTGCTCGGACGCCACGACGCCTGCTGCACTGGACGGAGGACGCAGGTAGTTTGCTTGTTGCAGCGGCAGCTGCTGCGTAGAACCGACACCGACTGAACTTTTCTATCAATTAATTAAAACACGAGTCAGAGACGCATAATGACAGACCAAGCTAAGTGTTCACGCTTACTACGGGGTACGGGCAATATCAAACAGTTCAGTTTAAACGACGCTTAAAACTGCTGAGAAGTTCGTCGTCATCATCATGAACTGGAAAACAAGCAGCGGCGTAAAATTCATACGACGAGAAATTTAAAAAAACTAAAGATCTTGTATATTATGACCTCGATTAAGGTAATAAATGTCAACTCAAATAACATATCGGCTGTGACGTGAATAAGGCAACGCTAAAGTATACGGTTTCATCTAGCTCGTCTCGTCCGTTACGTCGTCTTTCGATGTACGCGATTAGACTAACAAATACGTAGTCACGTACGTTCGAACTCCGTACCAAACGCTTAGATTTCTTGGTGGTACGTCTGAACGACTTTCGCAGTTCTTCTTTAGCCTGTCCGGTCAACGACGGTGTATTGTTCATCATCTCTTCTAGCAATGCAAGCTGACGCTCTTCCTCTGCCTAGTACATACAGTGTAGAGACAATCTACGAGTTAGTACAGCATACGTATAGTTAATTGTTCAACCCTCGAACTAGTAACCTTATTGTAACATTCCTTATCAAGGAGGTGGTGGTGCAGCGTCGAATCGGTAGCCGTAAACAAGAAGCCCAGCTGTCGCTAGGATAGCCGACCGTACTGGTTGTCAGTAACCACCAAGGTCATCCAAGGTCGATGATTTTCATGTCATTTGAAAGCCAATGTGCGACTTCCTATTAGTGATTAATAGTAACTTTGGCTGTATCCCTCGCCGTTTCCGAGATATGGCCAGTTTTCCAATAAAAACGCACATTTTTACCGCCCTTTTATTCAATCCTCAATTTGAAAATGTTCCCCTTGGAATAAATCGCTGAAATTTTGCATGCCCGCGTTTCACACGCATGGCTAATTACTCGTGTAAAAAAAGTTTTCCCCTGCAACCTACCCGTTAGTCAGGGTACATCCGTTACGGACAGACAGACAGACAGACAGACGACAACCATGCCAATAGCTCGACCGTTACTTAAGTACGGTCAACTAAAAAAGTAGAGTGACAAAACGACAAAACGATTAAAGCTAATTATTGACTTAAACTTATATAATTATAATGTATATTTTGACTGTTTATGTCAAGAACTTGGCCTGTTTTGGGCGTATGTGTAAATTTAGGTAGACCTAAAAATTCCTGGTTTTCGTCAACCCCTAAAAAACCCTCCGTCTCTAAAAATTTGTACTGGACACCCAAAAATAATTGTGCAGTTTTTAAAAATTTGTTTTCAAATTTTTACATTAAAAAACAGTTTATCTAGTCTGTTATGCTGCAGTGTCTTTAGTCTTTACTTTGGTTCTAACTGGTACTACAGGATGGTCCAAAAAAAACGGATACCCAGTTTTATTTTTGGGTTTACTTCGGTAATTCAGCACCGATTTTAACCGTTCTTTCACTGTTACAAGCAGAAATTTATGGCGCGTAAACGTGAAGTTCTTTCACCCACCGCACCTTCATTGTGTGACCACATTACCTAGCAAAACAAACACTGTACGGGTGGACACTGCAGCAGGATGGAGCGCCAGCGCACACCGCCCGGACCACGATGGACTATCTGAAAAAGAGCACATCAACTTCATTGAACCTCACATGTGGCCTCCAAATAGCCCTGATCTTAATCCCGTGGATTACGCTATTTGGGGTGCTCTTCAGCAACGAGTCTACCACCAACGACAGTTCAAGGCGGTGGAAGAACTGAAGCGAGCGATAGCCACCGAGTGGCAAAAACTCTCACAGCGTTTCATTGATAACAGTATCAATGAATGGTGTCGACGTCTTGAAGCTGTTATCAAGAATGGCGGCGGAAAACATCGAGCACTGCAACTTAGCTTGAGCAGCCGCACATCATTTTAATACTATCGACAAACAAGTTTAGTCAATAAAACAAAACACTGAACACCGATATTAGCAGTAGTGTTTGTTTTGTTAGGTAATGTGGTCACACAATAATGGTGCGGTGGGCGGAAGAACTTCACATTTACGCGCCATAAATTTCTGCTTGTAACAGTTACCATCCGGATATGGAATAACCTGCCTTCTGATGTCGTCATGTCTCCTTCCTTCGAGGTCTTCAAGTCCCGACTGGCAGGTGCCATGGTGATGCAGAGGACAGATTAGATCCATCCTGTTTTTATCAGGCGCACATTTTGCACGCTTTTATCTGTTCTGTCTGGAGTTCAACAGTTGTTCCCGGCACTTCATGCACCTCTGCCATGCACGACATTACTCGCAAGAGGATATGTGCATTATTGGAAAAGAAAAAGAAGAATGGTTAAAATCGGTGCTGAATTATCGAAGTTATCCCAAAAATAAAACTGGGTATCCGTTTTCTTGGACCACCCTGTAGGCCTATTCAGTGTGTCAATTAGTTTTCATAAATTGTTGTGTAATATTGCGTGGCATGGTATAAAACCAAAAGCACAGTAATGTTTAGGCTTTAATAAAATGAATTTGGTCAATAATACTATAGTCGCAACTCATATGCGCCTGAGTAAGTTATGTAAATTCATCGGAAGTACAAGCTTTTGGTTGCATAATTGCTGACGTTTTTGCAGCCGTTGCTGACTTCTTCGGAACGACCGTCCGCCAGGTTTGGCTGCGGCGAACAGTAAGTAATCATAGACGTGTGGATGTTGAGGCTGCCGAAACGTTAACAGCTATGCAACTAAAAGGTTGCTTTTCGACGAATTTACGTAACTTACTAAGTTATCGTTTCAACCTATGAGTCTATTCAGTCATATGCCTCTGGTTGAGTGTAGAGGGGGGCTAAGAGATCAACGCTAACAGAATGCGCGATTTCAGTGTAGCTTATCATGCGAAAGAACAATGAACAAAAAATACAGATGCATCGACGACGAGTGCTCTTTTGTTTTTGAGTTATTAGGAAACGGACTGACAGACAGACGGACTGAACATGCAATGCAATTTGCAGGACGGTCGCATAATAAGTTCTGAGGCTAAGATGAATAAGGGTGTATTGGTACAGACGAGCGCGGCTGCGTATTCCGCTTCAATCTCCGCCTGCTCGCATCTCTGACAGTCATCGTAGGACATGGCGACGATCGCTAGGATGAGGTTGACCAGGTAGAACGAGCAAAGGAGGATGACGAGCATGAAGAAAAAACTGTGCAGCAAACCGTTTGCCTTTAATATCTGCAATAAACACAGTCATGCTCATCGTGATTAGATTTCCATTCTCAGTGTTTAGGTAGGAAAATGTTCTATTAGTACAACTGTTATCAGTGGTTGAATTCAACCGGAACGGGCTGAACGGAACGGGCTATTAAACAAACGATAGAGAAATTTTATTAAAATTTTAGACAAATGTAAAATCACAAGGTGACTGAGCATCAGATATCGCTAACAAGGTCAAACTCACCAATCACTGCAAGGCAAAAAATACTGTAGAAACACAAATTAATATCCACATCGAGTTCAAAACACAACACATTATTGTGCTTCTGCAAAAAACGTAATAACAGTTAATCACAATGTTTTAATTCGTCTCAACATTTATGTGTTAGTCACTAAACATCAAATGCATGTTTCAGAAACACTGTAATGCGTTAGTTACCAGCTGGTAAAGACCTTCCCAGTAATCCTGCGTCATGAGACGAAACACACACAGCAGCGACCAGCCGAAGTTGTCAAAGCTGGTGTAGCCGTAATTCGGGTTATTGCCAACCACACGACACTCGTATCCAGCTGGACATTTGCTTAAAACAAATAGTGTTACTCCTGTTATTGCTGTTGACAACAACTGCTAGGTCAACTTAGTTTTCCATCCCTCCGGGGTAGGTAAATAGAGTACCGGCCTATCCGGCTGGGGTTAAGGCGGGGAGCGTTCACCTCTGTCGGGTGGCAGGTAACACTGTGTGATCCCATATGACAAGTGACGCTCCGTAGCTCTGTCAGGGGTTCGCTTCTTAAGAGCTACCTACCTTTACCTTATTGCAAAGTCTGTTATTAAAACTTTTACGTAACTACGTTGTCGTTTATTCTTTCACAGCGTCTGCTCATGAAGTATAGGCTTGTCATCATCATCATCATCATCATCATCTCTTTAATAAAACAGACTGACAAAACGTAAAAAAGACATGAAAATCTGATAAATGTCATTGAATAGACCTTTGTCCAAATGATTACTACTGTAGTGTGACTATTAGGTGGAAATTGCTGACTAATAAATGTCTGAACAACATTCTGTTTATGTAATTTCTGCTATCAGTCTTGACAGATAATGTGAAAGAATGACTCCGTAGTCGGTTGTATCTATCAGACTTATTAATAACAAATCTGAATTCAGCGTGAAAACAGGTCATGTTTCAGTGCAATTTAACCGAACGAACTTCATTCTCGTTGTCATAATTCCACTCCCTCGTAACAACCACGAAACAGAATATTTGACAGTTCACTATAATGTTATAATTCAACAAAAATGTGACATCGACATAGTTTACACCGAACTCGGTCACCACTTTTATGAAATGTCATTAATTTCAGTTTTTCGATGACGATGATTTAAATGACGACATTCGCGGCTTCGACTTTGCTTGTGTGTTGTTCGATAGCTAGGTTGACGGCCGCACGAAATGTCGGCCCTGAGCTGACGCAGTTATTAGTCATTGTCGAACTTGGCTGACAATCGAACAGACTCCCGAGAGCTAACAAAATGCTGATCTCTCTATCCCCGACTTTCATCATTCACAAAATGCAATTATCGTCTAATGTCGAAGTATTTAACGATTGAAAGAGAAACATTAAGCGTCAAGTGATCTGATCGCGAATGTCGACGTTACACTGTACGTATATAGGCCTACGTGAAAACAACAAATAGTTTCGCGAAAACATTATACACACGAACCTGGCACCGATGCCATATCCGCAGATGTACGGCTCGCCGTTTGACTGATTCAACCAGCGATCTGTGCAACAAATCGCCAACCACACACCACGTGTCTGACACAACTGACTGAGTGACAAACTGAATTACTGTGATCATTTCGGTATTTAACGTAAACGCAAGATCGATAAGTTCAAATTAATATTTTTTTACCTGATACAATTACTTGTTAATTTGAAGGTAAAATGTGACCACTGTGAAGCTTTGTTAAGTGAGTGTTATAGTGCAGACTGCAGCGAACACATCGGTAGCCTATATCGAGACACTTGTGAACAAGCCTTAACGTGCGTACAGAGCGAACGAAATAAACAGAACTGAAATAATATAAACTAGAATAAAATGAGACATTTTTTCAGTTTATTTCATTTCAGTTCAGTTCATTTTGTTCTTTTTGTACAGGACTTTAGATAGATAAAACAGATATACACCGTGGGCCATAAAAACGCGCTGCTTAACTTTTGTCCATATCTTCGACAATTATTGACCGATTTTCAAAATTCTTTCACTGGCACATGCAGACAATTTGCGATAATTTTGGCCCACCCTGATAGGTGGCAACGCTAGCGATGCCGAATACAGCAGCAGCATTAACATTGTAACAACTTACACCTAGCTCCATAGTAGGCCTTCTTCTCGGACCTAGTTGCGTATCGCAGAACTCCGGGTGCCGGGCGAAGGACGCACTTCGTTAGCAACGTGCCTTCGTACAACTGAAGACCAATAAGCGCGAAGATGGAAAGAAAAAATAGCGTTAGAATGATAGCATCGCGCAGACGTCGCACTGCTTCCAACAGTGCCCCAACGATCAACTTCAGTCCTGCAACAATACGCCAAACACGTGTTGAACAGTGCTGTCACAAACAGCTTCAGAATGACTCTAGACTAGAGCCATGACTCTTTTTTAAATAACAGAAGCTAGAGTAATTTGGTAAAATGCGAAATCGCTGATCTGTATTGCCAATTGGTGAATCATAAAAAAACCAAGACAGACGACAGACAGATAGACCACGCTGTAAAAAAATGTGTCGTTGTAGTGTAGTCGAAATCGCTTGTTGCTGCAAAAGCGATTCCGCCTGATAATAAGACGTTGCTATACTAAGTAACCTATGAATTAGACAACTGACGGAAATTACTATTAGGCTACTGTTAGCTCGATCCGTTATCGTCATCACCACCACCACAGACTGCCACTTCAAATAAGGCTACTGTTCAGCGCCCCAGTGTATCATATCGCGTACGGATTATGACAGCTTGGTCTACTATTCAAAAGAATAAAAACAAGACAAAAACAAAGACCAAGCACGAAATCATTCTGACAAATCCAGCAAAAATGCACCGGACAACGTTAGCAAAAAATTCCTGCACAGAAACAAATGTACATTTAGCAGTCACATACGAACAACTTGAGAATTCGATCACAGCAGATGCCGTTCACGTACTCACCGGGGACAATGGCGACCGTCTTGAGGGCCCGAAGAACACGAAACGTTCTCAATGCCGCTAGATTCCCGACAGGAAACGCCATCGTTATGTATCTGCGCGACCACGTCACATCTCGTTTTAGGTGCTGGTGGTGGTGGTTCAGTTCAGTTCAGTTTATTTTGGAAACACAAAACATGACAATGTCAGAAAATACAGAACAGAACAATAAAACATGTGTTCCAAGGGTCAGAAAGGCCGCAACGGCACTTACAACTGCCCATATAAA
>Ga0209367_1005715_pt1 | contig 17219 bp, 4 predicted proteins | sample WorMetLIZISLAND2_FD_187412 | JGI IMG/M metagenome (GOLD analysis project Ga0209367, IMG submission 187412) | Marine gutless worms symbiont microbial communities from Max Planck institute for Marine Microbiology, Germany - Olavius geniculatus... ... | reverse complement strand
AGCAAACATTCTCGTCGAGAGGGACGGAGTAGGGCGAAGGGGTAAGTTACCCCCGGCTCCGCGACGTTTGGGGGCCCCGCTGTCGCTCAAAAATATAAAGTACGCCAGAATGTGCCATTTAAAAAAAATATTTAAAAAATTCTCCCCAAGGGCCCCGCGAGAATGTTTCCCCGAGCCCCGCTGTGGCTCTCGACGTCCCTGTAAGCAAGAAGTTAAACAAGAACATAATGTCATGATATTGTGACTCTTGGCCATGCATACTAACGTCGCACCTGGCACTTTTAATATTTTAGAAAAATATGCTGCTATAGTGCCGACATATTTTGCAGCTGTCCACTATGCACACGCAGCATTTAAATTTTAGTTGAAAGTCTACTTTTACATCGATCAACTTTGCACCCGCTGTGCCGCGAACCAACACGCTGCGAGTTCGCGTCGTGAGCCATAGGTGCGTTCTTACTGCGCGCGTTAATGTATCTGCTCTTGAACAGCCAATCAAGCCCTAATCCAAGCGCTACCTCACCCTAGAAGAACGAATACATTTGAGATCGTCCACGCGCATTAACGCGCAGTGAGAACGCACCTTAAACATTTATGAGACATAAATTTATATGTTATTTTGTGTAGGTTTTTTCAACTCTGGTAAGCTTATTTTTTGAACTGAAAATTGGTACGCATGTTAGGGGTCGTCCATAAATGACGTCACGCGATTTGAAGGAAAAACTTGCCCCTCTCTCGGCTACCCCTTCGTCACACTTCCCTGGACCCCCTTCAAGTATGACGTCACAAACGTCTCCTCCCGGCAGCCTGTAGTGTAGAGTACAGAGATAAGTTTCAGCATGTCCTAATTCTAATATATAAAATTATATCCATTATCAAAATTGTCTACTGTCAATTTAATGCATAAATTTGTGTGAAATTAAGCACAGTGTTCCTAAATGTTTCTCGTCTTGACACATACGGCGAGTTGGCAACATGAATTTGGCTGTCTATTGTGCCTTGCCACAGATGTGATGTGTGTGAAGTCACACTTCTTTTAACCTCCCCTTCCCTACGTCACACGTCGTCACAATAATGTAAACCCCCTCCCCCCTCGGAGCGTGACATCATTTATGGACGACCCCTTATCTTTGCTGAGGGAAAAAATCACGTCAATTTCTGCTTTTCGGCGCTTTTCGTTTTCGAGTTACGAGCTCGTATGAGACAGACAGACGTATAGGGAGAGACAAGACCCGCAATTAGTAAGTAAGTAAGTAAGTAAGTAAATTTAATTTATAAAGCGCACAATGTAAGCGAGAAACTCACTGAATCTGAGGCGCTGAGGTAAGGAGTGAGGCGGGCCACTAGATATGGCTAGACGTTGAAAAATAGAATGTTTCGAGTTTACGACAGAAGGAAGCTATTGAACAGCTGTTGCGGATGTCAAAAGGAAGAGAATTCCAAATAGTAGGGGCAGCTACAAAAAAAGCTTCTAGAGCCAAAACATGTACGGACACGAGGCACAGACAACAGATTAGTGCCAGATGAACGCAATGTACGAGATGGAATGTAATGTTCAAGAGGACGGCCGCGTGTGATCGGTTCGGCGAATCGTCGGAATCGATGTAGAAAAATACCGAATATATCATCGAACGTTTGAGAGCGGTTAGACTGACCCATCACGAATACTGAGAAGCATAATGCGTATTGCGGTTCGCGTTGTAGGCCTACGTATGTACATTGTGAGTAATCTGTGCAGAGTTCTGTGCAGTCAGCTGTGATGTGTGGACATTGCCAGCATGCCGTGATCAGCGACGCGTAAATGCGTTCTCTCAGTCTCAGTGATAGGTTTAGTCTGTATGACCCTTTGTTTGGAGGTCAGTAACTATTGGCATTACGCGCAAACAGCCGACCATAATAGGCTTGTCTCTGACAAGCACGGGCGTCACCACTGCTAACTTGTGCTAAGTGGTAGGCCTAGACGACATATTAATTTATCGCATTGCGATAAATGCAGTTAATGTCTCTATTCATCGTACTCTATAATTTCCTGTTAGGCCTACTTGTATGAACTAAGCCTCAGGAGGTGTTGGAAAATTCATTAGGCCCACACTGTCGTCTCCAATACTGTTCAGCGAGAGAGTCATTTTCTGGAAGTTTTTGACATTCCATGACTTTCACCTTTTGAGCTGGAAATTGGCACACCAGTTACGTCTGTTCCAGGAAATGCTTGTAGTAATTTAAGTTTTCTATACGCTTATTTTATAACTCACTTAGTCTCTCGATCGTTCACTGCAGTCATGAAGTGTTACAACTGCCTAATGTCGCTCGATCTAGTCAAGCATGGCGGATGAAACGCGTCTCACGTCTATTTGTCACACGCACGTCACGCAGAATACACCGTCGATCACAGTCATGAAATGAATACGTTTCAGCGCCGTCGATAGTTTATTATGCCTCGCTACACTTGCAGAATTTTAATTAATTAACTATAGACCGTGAAGAAACGCCTATTTTTCGAATTATGCGACCGTATGTGATAGACAGACAGACGAACGGACGGACGGACAGGGCCCGCTATGCGGCCTATTGGATGCCCGCATAACGAAGATGGCAACGCCTAGCAGTTGCTGCTGCTGAGGTCGAAGATGCGTCGAGTTGAGTAGGCCCTATGAACTGATCGAACCACGCACGGCTCAGTTGAACTATGGGCGTAATTGCATGCGAGCTGATATCGGCCATTCAGCGTCCAATTCACAGCTCTCGCGGGAAATATTGAACATCCACGAGAACTTGCGAGATATCGCGGCCCAAATACTGGCACTTAAAGCTGTGCAACTGTGATGTGTTACTGTGTTTTTGTCGAGTCGATTGGGAGATGATTTCAGATTTCTGTATTTTTAAATTTAAATTTGATTATTTTGTTACCGTTTACTAAGTCGATCATACTTCAGCGTTGCTATATCAATCACTCAGTCGATATTATCATTAAAAATTTAAATCACTTTGATGGAACGTACATTAGGCCTACGCATATTCGCTATTGATAATATTATTAATGCCCATTTTTCCATATTTTCAAGTTTTTGCCCGTTAACGTTTTTTTCTGGCAGACAAAAATCGCTGCTCGTAGTTGTTCAGTGCACATCAAACTTTTATCATCACATCACTTACTAACGAGTTTTTCTGTTACAGCTTATTACGACGTTTTATGATACTGCATGTATCGAGTCGAATCGAATCCGAACACGTTGAAGTCGAACTGCCCATCTTTAAATCGTCGGACTGTAACCGGCGCGGCGACTTTTCAACGAACGATTTCAGACGCGGTGCCGTCGATTGCGTAAGACGTTGTTCTGCTGGACGATCGGTCATTGTTATAACGGCCTATCTATCAGTTGTCTGTCTGCTCAGCCATCGAAAACCGATTCACGGAAGAACGTTCATTTAGACGCTTTATTCTCCGGCGGTGATCGATCCAGACAGATTACTCAAACCATCGACGAATATTGTCGACATTTCTGTATAGAACACAGTACACAGGACACGCGGATCGATAAAACATCTCTAAGCAACCGACAAGAAGACTAACATTTATGGGTGTACAGAAAAGACAGCGGCGTGGTTGGTAATACCCCATTTACACGAGGAAGCTGGCTCGAGCTGGCTCTATAAGAGCTGGGTCTAAAGGCATACTACAGAGCGACGTATAGGCCTAACTGAACTGCAATGGCATGGTTTAGCTTTTTAACGATTTCAACTAGCCAATAAGCAATAACAAGTAATGCATTACAGTAGGCACCGTTTTAACGGCATTGGTGGCCACGCCCTGCTTGCCCAGGTGTCATTCTTGAAAAACTAAACTGTGTCAGTTCAGTTTAGTTCAGTTACGTCGCTCTGTACCCGCCTTAAGATTGCATGTCGTGCTCTTTTAAAACCAGCTCGTAGGTGTAAACGGGGTATTAGAAAGGTTAGGGGCAAGAAGTTACAATTTTCCGACCGACAGTTTTGCAAATTTTTGACGGAGAAGACACAAAGGTGCGCAAAATTTCAATTTGGCCGCTAAATTCCCAAGAAATTAAAAAATTTTAGCCGCAAAATTTGTATTCTTAGAATAAAATATTTGGACAAGAAAAATATTTTCCAAGAGGCTTAAACTGCTTCCTTGCCTCGACGCTACTGCTTTTGGATTCAAGTGTGTGATTTACTGAATAAGTTTAACCATTTAATCACACCTCACACGATAGTGAGTGTTGTAAGGACCTTCAAAGTCTATATGGGAAAAGGCAAACTTTGACCCTCGGCCCACCCAAAACCCCTGAACCGATCGTCACCAAATTTGCATGAATGGCGTGATTACGTCGTGGACGCCTACCACCAAAAAATTGGGCTCAATCCGCCCGGTTTTTGCTCCCCATATATATAGGTGAAATATACACCTTTCCTGTTCGAAATTTAGGCTATGTTAGTGATTACCAACTAAAGTCAGCTTGTAAGGACGTCATATGCATAGCCCCATCTAAGGTTACCCAAATGATTTTTGCTGTTTTGAGGACTTATATCATCACATCGTCCTTACACACAGTTTTAAACTGTTAAGTTTTTTACATATGTATTTTACGGTAATATTTCCTGTCGTATTTAGCACGAGTCTCACTGATGACTAGGCCTATTGCTGAGTAATGATTGGGCATTTTGACTAAGACAGGATGGGACAGCGTGCAGCTGACCATAGTCACTCATTGATATTGACTGACTGAGCTGTTTGCATCTGCCTGTGTGTGTCAATGTTACAGCGGCTGTCTACGTCACACCGTCGCAGTGACCACACCGCACGCTGCAAATCAGTCAATATTGAAAGCCGCGGCATCTCCAGCGTACTAATCCGCGTTCCCTCCGTGATTCCGTGATGCGCTTTGTGTCCACTGTCCAGGTCCAGCAACGATCAGCTACAAAGTCACCGCGGAGATTTGGTTCGAGTCAGACGGCGACGGTGACGTCCGTTCATCGGTTCCGAGAATCAGTCTGATCGGCTGAATAAACAAATCCTTCTCGCTCTGGGAATCATGGACTTCCTGTGTTCACGCGTGCCGAACTATATCGCACATTTTCGTCGCACTTGTTATTTTATAGTTTCCTATTCATTGTTATTCAATTTATACATGGACAGTTTTCAAACGAGAATGTGTTGAACAATAAGCAGTCACCAAATTCTTTCTATTGAAGCAAACATCAATTTATGACAATCAATATTTGAGCGCCTTTTGTTAGAACGGTTTAATTTCTGAAACGGATTAAATCAGTTCGAAGAGTAGGCTACTGTAAGAGCCCGCAAGTATAATAGGTTTACTCAAGCGATCACATGAATTATTAATTAATTAATTATTGAAAATAACTGTTGAAAATTAACTTAAGTAACGGTCGAGGTTATGGTACGACTGTCGTCTGTCCGTCTGTAACGGATGTATTGTGGCTCATCGGCGCGAGATAGAGCCTAGGTTGCTATTGATCACTAACAGAAAGTCGCATATAGGTTTTCAAATGACATGAAAATCACTGACCTTGGATAACCTTAAAGGGTCCAAACGCACTACCAATAACAATACCAATCGTGCGGTATTGTGGCTAAACGATAAGTCGGCGATGGTACCATCAGATAGGGTGCTGGCGACTTCCTATAGGCTGTCAATAGTAACCATATCTCCATCTGTGACAGCTGGGCTTCTTGTTCATATTGTACATGATATAATTTTACGCATACTGAAAACTATCATTCAGTGTATTTAGTGTATTTTTAAACACTGAAAAACACGTCACACAGTACAGCCAGCATGTTACGAATTTATGATTTTGCAAGTAAATTATGACGCACGACACGAAATGTCAAAATGTGAAAAAGCGTTCACGATAAATAGGCCTAAGTATGAAATGCAAAAAAACCAAGTGGCCAACACAGCATTACAGCTCCGTGTAAAACAAATGACTTCACACAATTGTAGTATATAGCTCAATCATATCTAAGAATTTGTCTGTAATTTGTCACAGAAGTTGGCTTTCTGTCAGTGGCGTATTTAGAAGGCAGGGTGCAATGGTCCATAACCCCGGGGCCAGACAACACAAACATCTGTTGGTTTTTCTTGTGCATTCCCACATTTCAGTAAAGTGTGCACATTTGCCACTTCCACTGAGTGTTTCAGGTTCAACAAAAATTTGTCCCCTGACCCTCTAACCAGAGGCTCTGCCCTGGACTCTGTTGGGGCCTGCACTCCCAATAGGCTTAAACCTACGCTCCATGCTTGCCAAATCAATACGTCACTGTTTTCTGTACAACTGTGAATGTCAACAGTAAAACATCGGCTCACTGACAGTCATTTTGACTTTGTGCATATGAAACAGACAGCAACATGTATAAACACTGATAAAACACGCAGTAGATTTCTAAATAACTTCTAGTACACTGGTACTAACTATACACATTGAGGACCGACCGACGACCGACCTCTGTTTCTGGAAGAGCCTTCATGGAAGAACTTCAAACGGCCATATCTCCATAACGGTGCTAGATAGATGCATGGGTCACTACGGACCACCCATAGGAAGTCGACACCCGGGAGTTGAATGGACCATGGTCACGTGACCGATGACGTCACGTGATCCAAAAGGTCAAGGTCGTGACCCCATTATCTTTGAGGCGCCATATCTCCGTAACGGTGCCAGATAAACTCATGCGTTGAGGTATAACAAGACAAATAGCAACTATAGCGTCATAGATGGTTATTGGAAATTTTTTTCCTCTTAGTTCCTAAAATCGGGCAATATTTTATGAACTTCGGGGAGACAATTTCCAATAACGAACTTGACGCCATTCACTATTAGTATAGGGGCCTAATATTAAACAAGTCTCAATTAGACACCGGGTATCTAATACAAACTGAAATATAAGGAACGAAAAAGCTCCTAAAAGAATACAAAAGAAAATGATGCGTGCGAGGAGTACATTAGATTGGTCACAATCTAATAATATTTTTTGTTACATTTTAGGCTACAGTGAATACTAGAAATTTGAGCTAATGCTCACGAGACGCGCGAAAGCCTATAGCAGTTCCGGTTCAGTAGTTTAGCTGAAAACTGAGGTGTTCAAGCTAAGTTAATATACAAATACCAAATTTTCTATCTGGATCGCATAGCGATAGTTCCGTGGCGCCACCTTGTGAATGATATACAGTTGACTCCGCATAAATGCACGGCCTTGGGACTGCAAGCTGACTTGCATGTAAGCGGAGCGTGCATTTAACCGTAGTTAGCTTATAGGACCATTGCAGTCATTTATAGCATGCAGTTACAATAGACATTCATCCAAGCCACAGGAATCAGTCGCCTCACTCATCTCCTTCAAGAACGTCAGGCTATGTGCGCAGCATGTAGCAGCTGATAATGGTCACTCCAGTTGTGTTAGTTTACACGCCGACTGCCCGCCCGCCCGTCCGTCGTCTCAATCATTCTCATGCCCGTAAACAGCAGGTGGTCTAGCACTATTGACCCCCAGACTGCCGTTTGAAGTTCATTATGATGCTGCATGCTGCTGGGGTGGAGAGATGCACTGTAGCCCACATGATGCACAGTGCTCACTAGCTCTGACTACCCGCATAATTCTAGGGTTTAGACGTCGTCACCGGCATCCCAGTGAGCGTTAAGTGGCTGACTACAAGCGGTCGTATGTGCACCATGTAAGCCAAGTTGCTTATAACCGAAGTAAGTCTTGGCGCTGGGACCAAGAGTGCGAGCCGAATCGTGCATATATTGCTGGTGCTTATAAGCGAAGTTGACTGCCATTGACATAGAATAAACTCAAATGGGACTAAATGTGCGTCGTGCAAATAAGCGGAGTGTGCTTATAATCGACATGCATATAAGCGGAGCCGACTGTAGACTCGTGTCGCAGCCCGAAATCGCCAATAAAATCCATAAACCCCATATTTTGGCGTTCAAGGTCATTCAAGGTCAATGAATTCAGGGCCAAACGAGAGCCAGTGTATGACTTCCTATTAGTGATTAATAGGCCCTATCTCGCACCGTTACTGAGATACAGCGACTTATTGGCCCAAAATTGCAAATTTTGCCCACCCCCTCTCACTTAACGCCCTCGTTTGGGGTGACCCCTTTCGAATTTATGGAAAAGCTTTAGGCTACGGTTCCTGAAACTAGAGTCTTCCAAGCAGCCGACGGTGAAGATATGGTGATCCTAGCTTGCACCGTTTTTGACTGACCTACCCGTGTGACCGACAGATGGACAGACAGAATTGCGATGGCTAAGACGCGCTAAAAGCAGTAGCTGCTTTCGCGCGTAAAAATGTATTGCTACAAACGACTTTCAGCAGATATTGCCAAGTGTTAAAGGCCAAGTCGCATGGAAAAACGATATTGGTGTGTACAATGTAACATTAATTAATAATAAGCTAATCCAATGTAATGAAAACATCGCTTTGAAGTAATTTTCAGAGAAATATGTTGTGCCAGCCGGACACACCAGAACGTGCCACAATAACTGATGACGTAACTTTCAGTATGCTTTGTTGACAGACATTTGCATTGAAAAAAAATCCGTCGGTTTCACTCAGGATAACGGTAATGTCAGATTTATAGTACAAGCAATGACGCATAGGTGACATCAGAAATTACGTCATTGTTGATCTGTTCACTGCCAGAGGTGTGCGACTAGTCAAATTAACGACGGAAGTAAAGACAAAGTAACGCCGTAGAAGTAAAAGCAAAGCTGTGATAGAAACAAAAAAACTAACATAACGTAATATGTAATTAAAAAACAGCAGAGCCAAAGTCCTGAAAAAAGAAAAAAAATAAACAGATTCTTTTGCTATGCGTTTTTATACTAACTGCTAGCAGGGTTTTTATTCTGCACTTTAAAGTGCCGACTGCAGAGTCGTACGTGTTTTTGCGGCTAGGGTACTGAAATACGTCTTGTCGGTTTCGTCTTGTATTTAGTAACATCGTTCAATTGTTGTAAACTTCCGGTCATTTGTTATCATCCGAAAATGATAATTTATGGGCAAACGAAGTGAAACTAATGATTTGTTACCAATATCCGTTATTCCTTGGTAAGCCTTACGCGAATATGTTATTTTCGATGCGTGTATAACATTTATTACGCTTGCGTGCATGTTTTATCCGCTTATGTTGTCCTCTTTGTGGGCGTGGTCTCAGTCTTGTTTGAAGCTAGTTTCTATCCAACCCAACGCCAGGCTGACGCAGGCGATGCAAAGAAAGTACCGTACGGATGCAAATACGCAATGGACGCAAGAAAAGTACGCAGGAAATGCAGCGGCCAAAATGCAATGATAGAGGCGGTGTCTATTTTTGCGTTGCATATGTTGCGTTCATGTCTGCATTTTGTATACTTTCCGTGTGTTGCGTTTGTTGTATTTGTTGTGTTGCGTTAATTGCGTGCGTTGTAATCATGCAGTTTAGCCTTCTAAATTAAATATATGTTTCACATATGTACAGATAAATGATTCGTATAAGAGTCATATATGCAACATATATGTATCATGTGTTTCCCCATACATGCGTTCATATAGGTGACCTATATGTTCACGTGCATGCACATTAGTTATGTGAAAAATTTTTTTTAACATATATGTCAGTATAATTGATATATGTCACGCACATGACGCATATATGTTTCGCGGATAATTACTGCGATTGTGAAAGCAAGGTGTTATCTGCCATGAAAATTCGGGGAAAATAAGTAGTTGATTTTCGCTATGTTGAAACAAAATTACTATCAAAATGCCGTAGCACCCCCTGTTGAATGAACGATGAACTAAAGGAAAAATGACTGTAATACTGAATAAGCAACAATTTGAAACAAAAAGTAATGTCGAAATGCTGAAAATCACAAACAAACCACTTGGTGCCCCCTGGAAAATAATACGGCCTAAAAACTCCTAAAATATAGTGCCGCCTCCTAGTGAATGAACATTGTACTAAAGAAAAAATTAAATACGCTGAGTAAGCAGCAATTTGAACCACAAATGAACACAAAAATGCAAAAAAACACCAAAATCGATCTGGCGCCCCCTGGCTAAAGAATAACGTACTGCAGATACCGAATGAGCAGCATATAAAGAAGGAAGGAAATAATATCATTGCTTCTTCCCACACAAAACCCCAAATTTATTCTTGGGTACCGATAGTCAATCAGTTGCAGTTTCCCATAGTTAAGCTAGTCTGAAACATGCATAACAACACTAATTCTACCTATTTCAGTCACTTATGAAGCAACATTAAAACAAACAAATCACAAAACAAACCTACGCCTACCTTGTTCAGCCAAAAAAGTAGCGCACACGCTGATAGTGCTGCCTTTCACCCAGAACAACAACATGACACACGAGAAATGCTAAAATATCTTCCACACTGTTATACAAGGTGCACAAATCAAGTATTATCCAGCTACATGAGCGGCAGTATGAATCGCAATCGACGCCACATCGATGACAACCGTTGACCGCAACAGACAGCACATGCGTTCCTACTGTCAAGGCGAACGTTGACCACCAAGCGACCTCGCGTCACCACGTGACCACATTTGTAGGCTGTAGGTAGGCTCATGAAGGTCATGCAGTCAGCCAGCGTAAATATGTCACATCCGTGTCTCGCGACTTTGGATGCAGGTTTTCTCAATACTTGCTTACTTTTTTGCCAACAACATTCAACTAAAGCGACATTTAGCAAGATGTCATAGTATAAACAAGTTAAAACAACGAATGTGTAGAAAGTTAATGTCAGGTATAAAATAAGATAAGTAACACTGTTCTGAAAAATGTTAACTAAAAAACGTGCATAACAAAAGTAGGGCTGGTACTGATTAAAATTTTTTTTAATTGATTAATCACCAAAAATTAATTGCGATTAATCGATTAATTTCGAACAATTTTTCAATTTTGTAGTTAATGTAAAAAATCATGAAAACTGCAAAATGCAAGTGTACTTGTTACCGTTCATAAAAGTTGGAAAAGTATAGGCCTACTTGTACACTCTGCAGTCAGTTAGCACACATTTCAGGCTTTCAGCCAATCACGCAGACAAACAAGTGATGTCACATTTTCGGGCAAAAGAGCAGAAATGTGCAAATTCGTAATGTTCATATGTCCAAAATTTAATCGAATTTTAATCAATTAAAAAAAATTAATCGAACAATTTTTTAATGATTAATTGATTAATTAATCGTTAATTTTCGCAGCCCTAAACGAAAGTCATTATACCGATATACACCACTGTCATATATGTATACACAAATCTGGGCTGGTGCCCTTGTTGTAAATAAATACTGCATTGTGTGTTTGCATTGGATGGAAACTGGGCATAAGTTTTGCACTATATAGATATTGTGGTCTTTTCTAGGATACTGTTTAGGGCTGTCGTGGATACCTGGGTATTCGTCGGGTACCTGGGTAATAAACAACCTAGGTAAATTTGTTAACTTTGTTGTTTTGTTTGATGTTTTAACTTCTAAGTTTTGATTAATATAACATTTCTAAACATTTGATGACTCAGATGACGCAGTCATGGGCAATGCTTATGGGCCAAATTTGGAGAAGTTTAGTTAGGCAGGCCATGCTTAAAAAGTAAGATAGATAGGCCCCTACCAGTAGATGGATATTATTTTCCGCAGTCGTAAAACAATGGCAACAATATTTATAGGCCTATGGCGGCAAAGTATAATGAAGTCCTTCAGAGTTGGTTACCTCTGAATGATACAATAATTATGGTATAGGCCATAGTTGTTGCAAGAGTCACATTGCAATGAAATGAAACTGATGCCCTATTGCCTTTTTCTGTAACCAATAGCAGCTGATCACCTTGTTGTTGTTAAAACACAGTACATGTTGGGGTTTGTGTGTGTGTATGTGTGCAGGTGGTACTTAGCACTGCACAGAATGAGTGTGTGACTGATGGTGCAAGTGAAAATGTGAGTCTGAATTGTGAAGGATTAGGGTGAAGAATCTTTGTGAACATCGGCGGCAGATGGCGATGTTGTTCGAGTAATATAAAGATAACAGCATTGAAGTGAAGCTAATCCGAACTCCAATGACATTCCATCATTCATTGCCCGGCTCTATTTTTGATCCAGGTTTTTCCAGTTCTTATGATGAAAGATTTCATAACTTCTGGTTTTCCCCGGACCATCAGCGTAGCTTTCACTCTTTTCCGCCATACTTGGGCAGTGTGCCATCTCAGAATATTGATCCGAATTACTGTCATATTCTGCCAAAAAATGTGCCCTATTCTAGTTACTCTGCGGGCTTCTGTCATCAGCTACCATATGCAGGTCATTCGTTGTTACCCACAAGGATTCCAAGTAATTCTTGGGCAAATGTCAGTAATGGGGAAATGTCTGTTTCGACGTCTCCAGAAGACTGCAGTCGATTCCTTAGTAACTCTGTGCCCAACTGTTACAGTGTGGAGAGAAATTTAACAATGCCTGATGCTGTACCTAGTTTTTTACAACCAGATCATGACTACCATGTAGGCTCTAATATGCAGTTCAGTTGTGATAGGAATCGACGATCTTCTAGTGATGGCTTTATTAATTATGGCTGTGTGATTGCTGGTCCTTCGCAGCATCTCACTTGTCAGCATCCTGGATATCCTTTACAGAATAGTGAACTAGTTAACAGTAGAAGTGGTGACTTTTTTTCGTTGTCACCCAGCTTCTTCATTGATGACATCATGCGGAATACAGCGGCATCATCTAGTCAGCTGGCAGCTGATAACCGGATTACATTAGGTAGCCAGTCATCTCTACTGGATGAAAGTTGCATACGCCAGCCAACATTCAGTCACTTCTCTCCAGCTAGACAGGCTCATGCTGCAGAATGGAACTTTGAAGCCAGTGGTCGAGCGGAGGTATTTGACATTGTTGATTACATCACAGCTAATAAATCTGCAGCAATGAATGCTGAAAGCCCAATTGAAATTCCTTCATTGTCGAGTACAAGGCAAATGGTGAGAGAATCTGACGTGAACGACAGTGCAGCTACCAGCGGACAAGCAGACTGCAAGTTTTCAGCTTCGTGCATGGTGGCTTCGTCTGTCAGTTTAACACAGGTATCTAACCATACTAAGTATCCATCACCATCTGCTCATCAGTTTGTGTGCCGAGCTGTGTCGGAACTACCTATGACCAGCGGAGAACCTGTTATATTCACACCTTCCACTAGTGCGTTTGATGGGCAGCTGCAACAAGGTAGGCTGTCAGGCTTTGCTTTGGCTCGTCGGCAGTTATTCAGTACTCAGACAGAGTCTGCTTATTGTGACAGAGTACCTGTTGAACATTGTGTGGGCATGTCTAGTGCTGTTGTTGGTAGCACTGGTCTATGTGAAAGTGATCAGATTGCAGTTAATGAGGTTGAAACAAGGAAATCATTGGCAGAGTCAGATGCTGATGCTGTTGCAGAAGTTGGTATTTCTGCAACATCGATTGCAGTGCACTCTGAAAATTGCCAGTCACAGGTGTGCACAAGTCGTGAAACTCAGTTGACTTGTGCTGTAAATTCCGCACCGGCAATTTCATCGTCAGAAGCAGGTGTGACGAGTTCGAGTGCAGCAGCAGGTCAGAAGCCGACACTGGAAGTTATGGAGACAAGAGAATTCGAGACTGTGACCCACGATGAATCGGATGATGCATTGTCAGATGTCAGTGATGATGTGATAATTGTGTCACCATTGCCCACTGAACATGAACCCACTGCACCAGTTACCATCAACACTCAAGCCATTGTCTTTAAATCTAATAGTTATGGAAGGCAACCATCTTGTACAGTTGGAAAACAAACTACTGGCGATGCTCAGTTATGTTCCATTCTTCGTTCGAATGTGCCAAACTCTCTCTTTTTGAGTCAGTCTGATGTTGGCAGTCACGCCATCAGAGTAACACAAGGTACCAATTCACCATCGGTGCCTTTAACAAGTCACAGTTTCAATAATTTCAGAAATTGTGAGTTGCTATCAAGTCGTGCCAAACATGTGATTGGTCAGAACAGTACTGTACAAACAGCGAATTTCAAAAGGCTTTTGCCTCACCATCCTAATTCATATATTCCTAGAACCTCTCAGCAGCAATCTGCTAATGGTGAAACCTGCAGCCATACACCGCAAACATCTGATCACTCACCAGTCACAGATGTACCTAGTCCCATCATAGCGGAACATCCATATTCAGAGCAGTTAAAACAGTTGTTGCTTTTTTCGCAGTCATTCCAGAAGGACAAGTTGCCAAAGCCAGGAACAGTACGAGGTAGTAGTCACCCTGGTACATTGGACAACAGTCAACAATCACCCGTGCTTCAGTCAGTGACATCATCTCTAGTGGCTAATGCTGTGTCCACGAGTCAGAGTATTTGTTCCACTTCTTCATCTCGACGTTCCCACGTTCCACCAGCTGTCAGACCCATGCCAATCTCCGCGAACTCGGAAACCACTGCTGAATCATACTCCCGTAGAATACAACGAAATCAGACAGCCAATCATTGTGGATTGCGTTCAGTACTTCGTTTTATTGTGCCAAAGTCTGTTCATGTTGGCAGACATGCAGTCAGATTGTTTCAGATAAGGCAAAATCAGTCACATTCTCAGCCGGTTTTTAAGCACAGCAATTCAGCCTCGCAGTTTCATGGCATGTCGTCGAGGAAAAACGGTACATACTCTGTCAGGGCTGCACATGTTTTGTTCCAGCAGCTGAAGCAAGCCAAGCTGTGGGACTATGCTTCAGCACGTGCAGCTCGTCGCCAGTTACTCAGCAGAAGGTTGAGCATGTTGCCTCAGAATGGAGACGTGATTGATCTCACAGCTGAGGACAATGATGGTAAAGAGGATGCGGTTGAAACATGTGAGCTGATATTTGCACGGACGCGTTGTCGTATGATGTCTTTGCCAAATTTTCGCCGGCTGCAGCAGAATTTTTTTAGAAGAAGCAGCGTGCCAAATGACTCTTCGTGTGATGCAGAACGTCAGCCACATGAAAAGCAGACTTTTGCAGTCGACAAGTCATTGCCATTTTACCAGTGCTTTGTGCAGAAACTGCTGAGAAATTACCGATTTACTTCTGCTGGTACACCAATAACAGTATATCCAGAGTTCAGGCCGCAAGCTCCACCCAGCATTAGCTGTGGAAGCAAAAATGATCGCAAGCCAGCAAACAGTCAGACGTGTGAAGAATTGATAAAAAAGAAACAGCCTGTGGTGCTGCTGGAAAAACTCAACTTGTCACTGGTGAGCAAAAGTGGTACAGTTAATATCAAGACTATGCAGTCGGGTGTCAGTGCTGTGGCAGTAAGTCATGTAAGTGAAGCCGCTGACAGTTGCATTCATGTAACCAGTGCCAATGCAAACTATGCACGGTATTTTGCAGAAGAAGACACGACAGCAAAAGAAACTAATTGGAGAGACATTGTGAATGTGTCAGCAAAGTTGACTGCAAGTGGACGACAAAGTGATGAACTTATCTCTTCATGCCATCCAGTTTCTGTTGTTCTGGAGCGTTTAGACAAAGATAAAATACGTCAGATCTGCAAAGAATTACATAAAACTAATCCTTGTTGTCAGGATAAGTGGCAGACCACACAACTGGGAACAAAGTCGTCTGTCAGTGACCTCAGCTGGACTGTAATTCAAGTACCTCATTCCAACAAACTTCCCAAACTGATTATTCGTGCGACAACACCGTCAATGCAAAATACTTCTCAGATTAAAGTGGTAAAAAAGACAAGGAACTGTACAACAGGACGAGTGAAAAGTGCATTGAAGCGTTTGAGAACCAGAAGCTGTAATATTGGCATCAGGCATCTTCGAAGTTTGCCTCCAAAATCTTCACAGTTTAGCACCTCTTGCAAGAGAACAGTGAGGAATAAGCCAGTACATCGAAAACTACGTTTTCAAAGTTCTGTGTTGATGTCTCTGAGAAGCAGAAATGGTGCTGGTCATACTCCTCATCGTCGCCATTCAACACTTGCCGCAAAGCCTCCACCTCGAATCTCCCCAAAATGTAATAGAAAGCAGTCAAAATCATTGCATAAATTATTGGTAAAAAAGGCAGAAATTGTCAACGAAATCCATTCAATACCAGCAGAATGTTTATGCACACCAGAAAGTCTGTTTACTTCTGTTGAGCAGGATGTGAATTGGTCCACTATGGATTCACCAACTGAGAATATCACACTAGCTGATTTTCTGCCATGCAACTCAGTTTTTAACCACAATTCACCAGATAACAGCATGACTTCTGATAGTGATACAATAGAATTGTCACCGTACACAGTGATGGATGTAGACACTTGTGATGACCAAAATCTGTCACTTCCAGAGAAAACTTTGTCAGCTGATGTGTTGCCATACAACTCAGTTTTCAACTGTGATTCACCGAAAAACAGCATATCTTCCAATAGTGATGCAGAAACAGTCGAACTATCACCACATGCTGTGATGGATCTTGACACCTCTGATGACCAGGGTCTGCGTTTGATACCTTCTGATTCAATTCCAGAAAATGCTGTATCAGCTGATATCTTGCCATATGACTCCAGTTTGATGTATACATCATCATCAGTCAATACTGTAGAATTGTCACCATGTTTCGTGAAGAATGTAGACCAGTGTTTTTTGACCGGGGTTCCGCGAAACTCTGGGGTTCCGTGAGCATCTGCCAAGGGTTCCGCAGCTGGCCAGTAAAAAATAAGCTAGCGTGCGAAATCTCGCCAAACAATGTCGTAGAAATGCTCATCATGAAATATTTTGTTCAAAATTGCGTTTCGACGCGTTCATTTTTGCATAGACCAACTCTGTTAAATCATTTTTGCTGTTAGTAGTCTTGGTGTAGGCTTTCTATGCACGACATTAGGCTACTCAACTCCGAGGATAAGTGCATTAGGCCTATCGCAAATAAAGATGAAGAAAAGAAAAAAAACGCACTGATTAGGGTTAGGCCTATGGTTACGAAATCGTTTGACCATTTACTTAATGAATTCAATTCTTTAAACACTATGCTAAGGAAAATTAAAAAGGCACGTATCTTAAACGAGGACGTCCACATGATAAATTTTTTCAGTTGGTATGGTGGGGGCTAAGAGGCCGTCGTCGACCGCCTCGCCCGTCGTGTTACGTTAAATACAATAACGTACTGCTACCTGTTAATGTGGTCAAATTTAATATTGGTCATCTTTGCT
>Ga0209367_1005713_pt1 | contig 17224 bp, 6 predicted proteins | sample WorMetLIZISLAND2_FD_187412 | JGI IMG/M metagenome (GOLD analysis project Ga0209367, IMG submission 187412) | Marine gutless worms symbiont microbial communities from Max Planck institute for Marine Microbiology, Germany - Olavius geniculatus... ... | reverse complement strand
GTCTTGTATTTTCATGTCTTGCTTTTTCCTTACCTGTATTTTCATGCCACGCAGTATGGTGCCGCATTTTCATGTCTCGTATTTTCACGACTTGCATTTTTGATGGTGCCGAAATTTCATTTCTCGCATTTTCAGTCGCCCCGTACAATAATTAAATGCGACTGGTGACATTTTGTAGCCTAAGTAGTAAAAACCAACCTGCAGTCCCGCGATACTTTCCAACGGATTTCAGCCTGAATTTATTCTCTTCGTTCTCCACCACAAAGTTGTCGTACAGAGCATAAGATTTATTTCCCCGCGTATCTTCGAGGTCAATGCGCAAGTCCTGAGGTTTGCGGCTGCTTTTAGTGAGTTCGTGGATAGTCTCGAGACCTGCAAAAACACAGCAGTTACTCGTGATAATCCAGTTGACAAGAAGGCTAGCTGTCGTTAAAAAGCCGACCGTACCGTACCTGCCTGCACCCGACGACCAGCACATATGAACGTAGTTTTTAGCCGACCGTACTTAAGTAACGATTGAGCTTATGGTACGGTTGTTGTTTGTAGTCCGTCGGTCGTTACGAATGTATCGTGGCTAAGCGTTAAGTCGCAAATGAAAAACTTTTTACACGAGTAATTAGCTACGTGTCCTAAATCTAAGCTTGCAAAATTTCAGCGATCTAATGCAAGATAAACATTTTCAAATTCGGGTTCAAATGGAGGGGAGTAGAAATGTGCTTTTTCAACGGAAAAATGGTTATATCTCGTAAACGGTGAGAAATACGGACAAGATTACTATTAATTTTAGAGGAAATGAAAATCATCAACCTTGGATGACCTTGAAGGTCACTGACAACCAGTACGGTGTCGGCTATCCTTGCGACAGCTGGGCTTTTTGTTTACATGGCTTGCAGTATATTGTAAACTTTTGCAAACGCCTAAATACTTGCCATGCAAATGTGGGGAGTTGGGACCCCTATTTTGGAACAGCAGGTGTCTGTAGTGGCTCGACGGAGAAGGTGTTGTACACTGTGTCCCAATAAAAGTGAACCCCAAAACAAATTGCTATAACTTATCAAAAACTTATCACTATTGTCTAAATTTTTAAACATAATAACTGTCAATTAATTTAAAAAGCGTGGTTTATTAGTTTAAAAAAATCACATAACAGTGTCAGTTTTATTAACATTTAAAGTGCACCACTAAAAATATGAAGTTTACGTAACAAATCAGTTTTAACTAAATCTTGTGTGCTGACGTTTTGGAAATTTCTGTTTCTTGAATCTGACGAATATAAGTGAGTGTCAAAGCATTTTCTCGACTTAATATTAGCTCCTCGGCTAAAACAGTGTTCTGAGCAATTTACGTTTTACGCATTTTACCACTACTGGTGTTACATCCACATTACTGGTTTGATGAAACTTTGCCAGTAACTTATGCAAAGATGACAGAGACCATTTTCTGTTCAAAAATTCAGTGACAATCTTCTTAACTTTGGTCTCCATAATTTTTTCTTGATGCAAAACTTGAACTACGACGCATGATTTTTTTGGTTAAAACTATTCTTGTTATTATTTAGACAAAGGTGACATGCCAATGACATCAATAGCAGGCATCAGTGAAAAGCTGTTTGTACTGATGTCAAAAAAATTCCATTTTTTCAAAATTTAATTTCTGCCTTTACGGTTTATACTTTTAAGTGAAATTTTGTGTACATTTTTCAAATTAACTGCGAAATAATAAACATCAACTTACATTAATAGTATTTGCAGTTTAACACAGTTATTAATAACATTCCAGGGGTCCACTTTTTATTGGGACACAGTGTAGGCCTAAAGTTCCTATAGGCCTAACTGTCACTAACTTAAGCGATTTAGCCGAAATTCGAAATGCAAGCATTTGGGAGTGGAGTATGTTTTCTGTTGAGGATACAGATGGTGCACAAGTGCGATGCCCTCGTGCAGAAAACTCCTTTAACCCAAAGAGTCAAACATAGCTTACATCGCCAAAATTTACAATTTATAGTGGAGTAAATTTATAGGCAGTTTGCTGTGGTCTACAGGGTGCAACAAAAAAATAGCACCCAAAATATTTTCGTTGTTTTTTCAGCAACCGTTTAAAATTTTCATGTGAGATTTTACAGCTTTATTTAGTAGAACCTTTTACATCACATTGCCGATGTAATTCTGTTGAAAAACGACGAAATTATGGATTATTTACTGCCGATGACGTCACAGTGACGTTTTGATAAACAGTAATTTATTTTGTTTATAAATTATTACTTAATTATTATACTTTTAAAGCAGTTGCCGGCTCCTCACCGGGTTTATCTTCCAGCAGGACGGCTCGCCAGCACATACAGCGCGCAGCGCACGGAACGGGCTGCGGGCCAACTGTTCAGATTTCATCACAAAGGACCAGTGGCCTCTAAATTTGTTAAGTATAAACCCAATAAACTATCGTGTGTAAGGTGCAATGTTTTAGGTTTACTCCAGGTTTAAAACAAAACCGAAAACAATCGCCGAAGTCAAGGAAGCGCTTCAGTTTATTTGGCGCAACCTGCCACAAGGACCGATCGACAAAGCCGTGAAAAACTTATCAATGTGAGCGACTGAAGGCTTGTGTCGGAGCTTGGAGCTGTCGGTGGACACTTCGAACATTCACACTGACAATAAAATTCTGGCATCTGATTACTAGTTAACTGTGTTGTTTCAACGATGTTATTGATGTGGTGTTGTAGCTTGAACATTTTTAATGCTTAAAAATCGGTAGGCAGTCGTGTTAAAAAGTTTATAACTTCGTTTTTCAACAAAATCACATTTTAGTTAGCACTTAAATGTAAAAAGCTATACTCAATAAAACTGTAAAATTTCAAATTAAAATTGAAAATAGTTGCTGAAAAACAGCAAAAAAACTTTAGTGGCTACTTTTGTGGCGTACCCTGTATATCCAGCAATTTCGACGCAACTCTCTTTAAAGTGCACTGCAGGCTAAACTGGTGAAAAATTCACCAAAACCTCCTACTTTTTGTTGTTCAAGGTGGTTAGGTCATAGACGTCGGCACATCGGAAAAGCTCGTCACCGGTGCTTGTTAAGATTAGCAGCATGTCTGTGACTGTTTGCAATTTTTTACGCCAGACGATTCGATGGCGGTAAAATAGCGACTTTCAAAAGATGCCCATTTCTGACACCCCGTTAGAAAGAAATCCCTTAACCCAGCCGTACAAAATTTTCTTACAAAAACTAAAGACATTAGGTTATCTTATGATGAAAACCACGAGTTTTTATCTCACTGAGCTTATATCGATACCGGGTCGTGTCAGACGGACGAACAGACGGACGTAAATACGTTAGCCAATACGCGCTGAACACGTGGTGCGTTGCGCGTAAAAATTTATCAAAAAATGACCCTACTTTTTTGCAAAATATATTCGTTTTAAAAAAAACCGTGTTTCAGCTAATTTACCTCAAGTATGCGCAACCTTTTAATTTGTTAATTCTTGAATCTTTACATATATTTTAAAACAAAACTATCAAAACAAACTGAGATTACGTCAAATGCAAATAGTACAGTATATAGCTAATATTAGGCCTACTAGACTTAAAATTTTCCAAAAAAACATTAAAATGAAAATAAAGCTAACCGATCCAGAAATTTCCAAACGTACTACCGAATCCACCTTTGTAGCTGTCCCAGTTGTCGTAGAAGTTGACTTTGTCGTCCATACGACGCATAATCACCTAAATATTAAAAACCATATTTACACGTTTACACATAATTTCACAAAGTTATGCATATAACTGCGAGTTTTAAACAGTGCTATTAAAACACGCAGAAGATGACTTAAGAATTTTCCGTACACACTCCAAATCTTCTGGTGCATTTACAACATTTTAATCGCGAACCGGTTATAGTCCACCGCTTTGCCCATTGCTTTGCATCGGCATTAGCTGTGGCTGGCTTTAAAACGCATTTTCTCAAGCTAAAAATGTCCAAAAATCGCTGGTGGCTGGGGCTTCGCTGCAGACCACCGGGAAAGCTTATAGCGATTCCCAGGTCCCTTAGCTAATTTAAAAAGGAGAGAAAAAGGATAAAAGAATAGGGAAGAGTATTGGAAAAAGGGGGAGGGAGAGAAAAGAGAAGAAAGAGGCAAGAAAGGAAAGAAAAAGAGGGAAGGGAATGAAAAAGAGGAGGGCTCATCCCTTCACTAGGTAAGTCAGTCAGATCATTGAGGTCAGACGAGCCATTCGCTACGTTTGAAAATCGGGACGACCTTACTAGTCTTGAGGATTTTTTGACCTCGAAATTGCCTGACTCCTTGACTGCGCTGGTGCCGCCACTGTGCAGAAATGCATGAAAATACGCAATTTTAACGTTGATTTTTAAAACAATTTCTGAGGCCATAGCCTCTAAACCCCCATACAGAGGATGGGCTACAGCGCCCCTCTCCAGGTCCCACCCCTTCGACGGTGTATACCATGTTCTTCAGTCGGCATCAGGCTGGACGACACATCGCTACGCATCGCCATCGCACTGCGTCTCGGCGCATTCGTCTGCGTCTCACACTCACGTATCTGCGGATAGGCGTCGACACATCAGGGACACACGGTCTCAGCTGCCGCCAGTCGTCACGCCAGCAGACACAAAGCCGTCAATGACCTCATCAAGTGCGCCTTGGCGTCAGCCGACGTACCAGCCAGATTTGAACCATCGACGCTGTCACGTGATGACGGCAAATGTCCGGACGGGCTCAGCGCAGCGCCGTGGAAGGAGGGCCGCTGCTTGGTCTGGGATTTCACTCGTCCAGACATACTGGCTGCCAGTCATTTTGACCGGGCGGTGTCTGGACCAGGCGCCGTGGCCACGGAGACGGAAGCACAAAAGCGATCCAAGTGCAGCTTGCTCGCAGCGACGTACCACTTTGTCCGAGTCGCCGTCGAGACACTGTGTGCACTAAGAGACGAAGCGGCGCAATTCAGCAGCGACCTTGGCAGTCGGATTGCTGCCACAACCGCAGAGCCGCGTTCCGAGGCCTTTCTCTTCCAGCTGTGTCGCTATCCAGCGAGGCAACGCCGCCCTTCCGTGACTGGAACATGTGCCCCATCTGCAAAGCTGGATGACATTTTTTATATCGCGTAGGCCTAGTTGTGTTCGGTGTGGTAGACAGTGACTTTGGAGACATCTTCAAACTTAGTTTATGTTGTTCATTTGTGCTGAATAGCCTAGTTATTTTTATGTGCAACTTTCACACAAATTCGCCCTGATTCTTTCTGAGACTTTGGCGCTTTATAAATCATTTACTTACTTACTTACTTACTTACAACAGATGGAGATAATAATTTCTGTATTACATAACAAAAGTTTTCTTTTAACTTTGACTGTAAAAAAACTTGAAAATCGGTTAGTAATCGATGAAGCAACGTTGAAGCGTATAAAAATGTGCAATTTTTAAAACCCACCCTGTACATATGTTATTACGTAAACAAAGCCGGCGACAAACCGTCCATCCTCCTCCGTCCGTGTGCATGTCACAGAGAACTGATTTGTCTTTCTTTTCTTTGCCCAAGTAGATACTGTACACGTCGGTCTTCTCGTGGCCGTATATTAAGCAGATGTCCACACAGTCACGTGGTCGATAATCTTTACCAGCCACTGCAAAAACGCACAATTCTTCTTCTTCTTCTTCTTCTTCTTTCCATAATGTACAGATCCAATGCAGCCGCCAACGATCAACGACAAGATAAACTGCACTAACAGTTAGTGCGAGTGACACAAGAAGCCTAGCTGCCGCTCGGATAGACGACCGTACTGGTTGTCAGTGATCTTCAAGGTCATCCAGGGTAGATTATTTTCATTTCATGTGACAGCCAATATGCGACTTCCTATCAATGACTAATAGCAACCTACATTCTATCTCGCATAGTTTAGCCGCAGTAACGCGTAACGGCTTTCAAGGTCATTCAAAGTCAATGATTTCTATCTAATATGACAGGGCGTATGCACTACCTGTTAGTGATTAATAGTAACTTTGGCCCGATCTCGCACCGTTTATCCACAACACATCCGAGACAGACGACAGACAGATGAACGATGACCATAACAACAGCTCGACCGTTATTAAAGTACGGTCGGCTAAAAATGTAAATTGCCCTAAGGCAGCATTTTGCCCTGTCACAGAGCTCTGTGACCGTAATTATGGTTCGGTGCTCATCTCCGTTTGACGCTCCCAAACCGATAATGAATGAACACACATGAGGGCTTCTGAACACGCAGGGCCTGTCGAAAGCAGGGCCATGAAAATGAGGGATCGAATCGCATGGGCTGAAAAATTTAGGACCAAGTGTCATCTACTACTATTGTCCGAGGTAAACTGAAATGCCTTGGTGTGAGCACCCTGCGGCTGATGACGCTGAAAAACTAGTTTTAAATTTTGAATACGCCCCATAGTTCTTTAATTATACTGCCGTTGTTTACCTTCTTCGCGTTTAAGCCGGTACCAAATTATACTGTTTGCTAACATGATAATGTGCGCGAACAACTTTTCCAGAGTTGTGAGTTGCAACTTTACAGTGGAACAGCTGGGAGTCGAACCCGCCACCTCTCGATCCGACCTGCTGACCACTTCGTATACGACCAAGTAATTTCACGTTTAGATTTTTGACAACATAACATATCATATATTACTGGCTGAGAGAATGTTTAAAATTAATGTCAAAATTACTTGCCCTGAGCAGATACGACCGCCATCGACGTCATTATCGACGTCAGCATCAGCAACCGGCAAACAGTCGCCATAGTAACCTGCCGCACACAGCGTCATCGCAATAGACAATAATAAGTGAATGATGAAAATACAAACATACACATATCACCATCACATTTTAAACTAAAATCGTACGACGAATCAACTAAGTGTGATAAGTGGTATGCGACTTACAGCCTATGCCTAAACATGCATATTCTGAAATATACAGCCACAGCCGTGTGACGGTCAGACAACTAAAGGTGCGTTTAAAGCGACAAAAATCAAACGAACTAAAAGCTCGCGCGCAGTTTGACAGCAGGACTATGTTATCTCATTTTAGTTCATTTTGTGTTTAAACTTTAAAGCGAGTTTAGTTTAGTTAAAGCCCTTTGAACACACCTTTACAAAAGCGTCAGCGCATCAGGCAGTACAAAATTAACTCTGGCGCTCATCTTGTTATATACTGCACAATTGTAGGCGCCAGCGACTGGTTCCCAAATGCTGACATCATTACGCAGAATTCTCGAGGGTAACCTGGGCACTTGGGTGTAGGTCTCTCATATTAACACTTATTACATGCTAACTGTGGGAGGGAGTGCAGGTACTTAACTCCATCTCAGTTCTTCGTGGAAAACAAAAGCTGATAAACCGGCGGTCTTGTGTTTTAACAGACTTTTGTTACCTGGCACTTTTCCAAGTAATCGGAAATAGGTACAGCTTTATAATTTAAATCGAATGATTTGGTGTTCTCGGTAAATGGGGGCATCAAAAATTTGAAAATTGGCGCAAAAGCGTAAGCTAATGCGACTGAATTCGTCGGGTGGCGTTGTGAAAAGCAAATTTTGAAACCCTTTAAATCGTCTTTCCGATCGGACTTGTTAGGGTGCCTTGCAGCCTCACGTCGGCCTCTGCCCCAAATTTCTAGTGCAATGCGAAACCAAACCGTTTTTCGTCATCTTCTAAGAGTCGAAACTGTTTTCCCGCTGTATTTGGCAAATGCAGCAGCACTGCAGCTGTATCTCGGATGCAGATTACATCATCATCGATATACAGTGACGTCAGACAGAACACATGACGTCAGAGACAGACAAGGTGCGATAGAGATGCTTCGGCGCTATAGGCCTATGTCAGCTTGCTTTGGCTGCATATCTCATACTGTAGGCCAGTATTTAGCCGACCATACTTTCGTAACGGTCGAGCTTATGATACGAATTGTCGTCTATCTGTCTGTCGTCGTTTGTAACGGATGTATTGTAACTAAACGTTAGGTTGTAGAAAAAAACTTTTTACAGGACGTTTTTAGGACGTTAAACCTACTCACTCACTTTTTTGGTTATTTTTGAAAAGCGGTTACTCTGGGAGACGACTGTAGGCAACTTTGCATTCAAAATTGTGGACAAACCACTGCAGATAATGATATGGTTACTACTGACAGCTTATTGGAAGTCATTATCGCCCTATATTAGATATATAGGGCGATATTATCGCAGTCTTTTGCGAATCGCACAGAATGCGCCTTGCCGATTCGCCCAACACTAGCTACTGATGCTATCGCCGACCTCCTACGACGTACAATTTAGCCGCAATGCATGCACCACAGACGACAAACAGACGACACATCGTACCCAGGGCTCGACTTAACGGTGGGCCAAAAAGCAAATCCCGTTCACCAGACGCAGAATGAAAATATCGCTTCGATTGTCGGAAAATGCGATACTTGCAATTTGCGTCTTTAACCTCACAGTGGCAGAGATAAAGCATGCAGTTAGTCATCATGACAACACATGACGCACGCAACTAACAGCAGTAGTCAAGTCTTAATAAGAACCGAAGTGATCTAGCATCAGTAGCTAGTGTTCGGCGAATCGGCAAGGCGCATTCTGTGCGATTCGCAAAAGACTGCAGCCTGTAGTTCTGTCTGCAAATCAGCATAACGCCAGCTGTTACTCGCGGAACTTTTCTCCAGAGTCGGACCCACCCAGCGTTGCAACTTATAGCCCGTTTACACGATCGAGCAAACATTGAGCAAACATCAAACAGGCCTGATGGAACCCCGCCCTTAGCTCAAATGTAGGCTTAGGTTTAGCCCACAGCTTATCACATGTTATATAGGCCACGGATGTAAAAACATTTTTTGTGTTTTTTTTATAAAAGTTTAAAAACATGTTTCTATGTTTTTTTTTAAAAATTTAAATGTTTTTTCATTTTTTAAAATGTTTAAAAAATGTTTTTTGTGCTCTTTAATGTCGTATTTTTTTGTTCTTGTTAAAACATAAAGGTACAAAATTACAAATATGATTTATTTCTCATGGGCAAATATCGTTCAGCTGTTTTGATGTGTACATTCAGTACACTCCGGTTCTTTAGTCTTTACAAGTGGTACGCTTTTGTTTTTAATTATCTGAGTTAGATATTCTTTGCGTGTATAATGGCGGAAAAAGTGGGGATTGGAAACATTTAAAGCTTAATGTTTTTTCAAATGTTGTTTTGTAATGTTTTTAAATAAAAGTTTTAAAAACATGTTTTTTATGTTTTTATTTGCAAATCAATTTTTTAACATCTATGATATACGACTTCTAATAACAACCCGCCCGCCCTCATAATTAGCATGCTAATTAACATAGCTCGTCGAGCTAGCTGGATGAATGCTAGCAAACATCGAGCAGACGTCGAACAATTAGCACGTGTATTTTGAATACATTTGCTCGACGTTTGCTCGATCGTGTAAACGGGATATTATGCAAACAAGTAAAACTGAAACGCAGAAAGCAAATGTACGCAGATAAAATAATTTTAAAAACAATGACTTGTCCGTGTAGTACTTGTACAACCGACGCTTGTTTATCAAAGCCAATTTACTTACTTATTTAATTACTTACGCAACTTTGTTTTGAAATCGCGGACTGATGATGGAGTCATCTCGGCACGATGCAGTGATAACGTGTGCGACGTCAGACTGTGCAGTCAACGTTACTTTTTTCTTTCTTCTTTTCCGATAATACACAAAATTCTACTTGTTCACTGGAAGAGAAAAGATGTGTTTGGGCAGGGCCGTCTTTTGCCAGCGCGGGGTCCTTGGCACTGACAGACTTACCCGCTGGGCCCCTGATACCGCATAACAACATGTGACCACATTACACCACAAACTGTAAAATTGACCTAAGTCTACATAGGTAAAGAAATAATAAATTTCGCGAGCGAAGCGAGCGAAAAAAATTGGGATCCTATATTTTTAGCTTCTTCTAACATTTTCTAGACTTTGTAATTAAGTTTAAGTTGTGACAATAATTTATTTCCTAAGGCGATGAAATTGTTTCGACTAATCGATCGTCCGTTGCCGCGAATGCCCGCGATCACCGCCGTAGCGGCGACAGTACCATAAGCACAAATGCTCCCAAGCACAATAGTGTCAAAAACACAAACCTAAATACGACATAAACACAATCATCAAGTTGTCTATAACACAACAATGGGTAGGCCTAATGTGACATAAACACATCCTGTAAGTGCAAAGTAAGGTGTAGTTCATAGGGCGCCGTTCATAGTAGTCATAGGTGTAGTCACGCAGTACAGCATAGTGCGAACAGCGCTAATCAGTTATGGAGTGTGTTTCAAATAAGGGACGGCAGACTGGTGTATGATTTTTCAGAACGATAAATTTTACCACGAACAAATAATGGCTGTGAGTCTTTTCATTCACACCTCAGTAAGTCATTTTTTTGACCTCATCTCAACATTTATCATTTTTCGAACGCTCTTCTGCTGTACCAAACGAATGCGTACATTCAGCTGCAGAACATTCAGTCTCGAAAACTTGGGTTTCGTATACAACAGGCCAAATCAGTCGCAAAGACTACATCTGCAAAATGTGCTACAAGTTTTTACCAGTACTTTAGTTGTAGGCTCATACCATGCATAGAGCTATAAACAGTGCTTATACTGACTTACGTTTTTAACTGCTAGTCTTATGAATAAAAAGTTTTTACCACAGTAGATTTGTGCTTTAGTAGAATTTTATTTTGTGCTTATGTATTATTTGGTTTTGTGCTGATGTAGAAAAATATTTGTGTTTTCGTATCAGTCATTTGTGCTTATGTATATCTGCGGCCGTAGCGCGGGGCCCCTTTTGGGAGCGGGGCTCTTGGCACGTGTCAAGGTGCCACCCCCCTAAAGACGGGCCTGCGTTTGGGAGAGATAGAAGGCTTTGGTCTGACGTAATCGTTCAGGAGGCAGCATCTGCAGTGCAGTTCAAACTACTGTAATCGTCAGTTGTCTTTTCGTCTCAGTCAGAAATGTGTCATTGGAACGGTGCTCCCGAAACCCCTTTCTTCTCCTTACCTGAGAGGAACTTTTCCACGCTTGACGACAAAAAAATTGTAAACTTTAGGTTGCTGAAAAAAAGTTTCCGTTGCTAATAAACATCCGTAATCAACACTAAGTAAGTAAGAAAAAAAGAAAGTAGTCTACATTTGTAACGCGCCATGTCAAAACAAAAGTTAGAATCGTAGGCGCGCATACTGTGAAAGCTAATGCGCTAAGAGCAAATTTTTCAAACCCATAATTCGATTATATGAGTCGGACATATGGTCCCCGGGCAGCCTTACGTTGGGCTCTGTCCCAGTGGCGTCGGAACGAAATCAACATTGCGGAAGTGAGGCGAAGTCCAAAAAGACAGAGATCGAAGCCCGAAGGGCAGAGCTGAGGGCGGGGTTCTTGGTGCATTTAGGGTTTTTCAGGTGAGCTCTCCTGCAGTTCCATTACACAAAATCGAATATAAGACATGTGAGTACGATTCTATGCGTATTCACATAAAACTTGACAAATTATTGCGTGGTTACATCCCGAGATGGTTTACCTGCCCACAGGCAGTCATCCATCGCAGTATTAACCGGACCCGGCGTACAGTAACTTCGCTGATCGGATCAGACGCGTTACCACTACACCACGCCTGCCGCATGCTGCATGGCCTGACAACTATAACAGTAATGAGATATAAATGATAATGGCGCTGACATCGTAAGTACAGATTTGCACACATAGACGTGTAAAGCGTAGATTTCAATGCATAAGGTGACGTATATCACTACTTTTCAATTAATTACACATATAGTAAGACACAGTGACTGATCACTGATGGCTGCTATTATTTTCTCGACGTTTCAGATTTCCCCGCATATATTTGGTGTAGGCTTTAACTTGCTTATGCATGGAGTACTCAGTCGAAGCAGTGAGATGAAAATTGTACCTTCATAATTTTTAGACAGTTTTTTACACTTTCTCTGTATAAGCCAGAACAGTGAGATGATAAGTGTAATATTCCTGTGGAAACTGTGTGATATGTGGTTGTCGTGGCAAATGTAAGTAAGTAAGTACCAATTTATATAGCGCCAAAATCTCAGAAGAGAATCAGGGCGCATTGGAAAGGAGCGATAGGGGGCAAAATAAGCAGACTGGAAATAATGTTTTAAGATGACGTCTGAAAGAGGTGAGTGTTTGAGCTTGACGGATATGAAGAGGAACGGAATTATATACTTGTGGTGCGGAAACTCGAAATGCACGGGAACCAAAAGACAAGTTATGTTACGCAGTAGTGCAGCGATAGGCCTATGACAGTTTGTCAACTGTTGTTTGTAAATTGTATAAGCTTATTGTAGAATATGCAGATGACAACAACATACAAAGTTTAGTTACATAAACAGCAAAACACCGAGTGTTAAGTAATGGTTTGCGCATTATTATCAATAATTACACTGTGTCCCAAAAAAGTGATGCACTAAGCTCAGTCGATAACTTTGTTATATTTTAACGCATTTTTAAAATTATTTTAATGGCGGACTCGCTATAAAAAATTTGCGACAACACTATTATTGAATATCCCTCCGCATTCAAAACATGTCGTTTCACTACCTTGCAAAAGTATATGTCCAAAAATTGCATCAATCAAAGTACAGCAATGACGGACAAAGCGAGCGCAAACTAAGGAAAATGTGATCATGGTAGGTGATCGAGCTGCCATTAAGACCAGCTACACATTCATTATTCAGTGCATAAAGTAGGCTTACCACAAGCTAATGTCATGTGGATTATATTTTCCAAGGCGATCTTAGTCTCACGCCTGCTAAAGAGCTGATTGAAGCAAACAGTTACTGTTAACAGAGATCGCCCACAGCTGTTTAGAAATGCTGGTGATTGATGCTGTTTTCTTTTGTGTTAGTGATAGAATACTGTTCACATTATCTACACAAAACAGTTTGGAGAATGGCGATTGCTGTAGTGTAGAATGTTAGAGCAAAACACAAATGACGTTCAGACAGTCGTTATTGTCGACAGGATTTGCAGCAGAGTATATTCTGTTCATAATATTTCAAATATTTTAGAAAAACAAGTATAAAAAGGCAGCCTGTATTTCGATTGCGAGTGAAAGAAGCATAAAGACGAATTTGGATCTACAAAAGACGAATTTCCGGATGTTTTCACCATTTTCAATATATCTAAATTCTATATGCGTTTACGTTTAAAGTTTGCAATTTAACGATATTCGTATTTCGTATTAAATATAGTCATGCATAGGCCTATATTTTATATACAATGTAGGAGTATAGATGAATCTCTGTATGCTGTGCAGAAAGCGCGCGTAAAATACACACTGCCTGTTTTGTCTTGCGACTAAAGTTTGTGTGTATTTTAGGTAGACCTATGACCACATCGAATTACATCAACGTGATATTACTTGCCGCGGCTGAGAGTCACATCGACAAAGTTTTATGAGCACACCGACCTCGAAGTCGCACACCTATGAGAGAGCATGCTGACAATGGGGTTCGTTTTCGTTTACGTTGAATAAAATGTGATTTAAACAACCATTAAAAATCATTTAAATGTACAGGGTGGGCTAAAAAAAGTAAGCTATTGTACTTTTTTATATTTTCGCTAAATATTGACCAATTTTTGCAGTTTTTTACTAGTAGACTGTAGTAGACTGTAGACTGGGGTTCAGATGGGTGCGTTCACCTGTGTCGGGTGGCAGGTAGCACTGTGTGATCCCATATGTTCTGTAGTCCTGAAATGCGTTCACGTGAAGAGCTGCGCACACTTTTAACTTTTTATAATCATCTTAGTCCTATTTCTTACCTTGTTTCAACGACGATAGTTAAAATGGCTACTTTTCATTCCCGACCTTTATTTGATCCATTTTCCTTATGGACGAAATATCCATAATGTTGGGTTTCCAAAGTGCAAATACTAGGCAAATTATGTGTGCAATTATTTTCAAAGTAACCAAATATAGCGAAAACATTTTGCAAACTTTTTGTGAAAAAAGTGCATTATCTTTCAAACGTAAGCGTTCAGAAACGTGAAAATTTACGTCACATACAAAATACAAAACACAACAGCGCAGCATTTACTTTTGACATTTTTACAATGAATATTTTAGCTGTATACCGTACTATAAGTGTTCTAATGTATTTCGTTTTTATTTGCCGTCATTTTCATTACGGTAGGTGTGGGTTAATTAACTAAACGGTTCGTCAATGTGGTACTTCCGCGCGACGGCTGAGGGGTACGTTATAGAAGGTATTTCTATACAATGTGATAATTATGAATGATATGACACGAAATGGAATTTATGAATGATATTCTTTCGCACGCAACCGCGGCTTAAGTCGCCGGCGTCATTAAGTACAAGCTCTGGGCAACTAACTGACAGCTAGAGGCTGGAATATATTGACGTGTTAAATGACGATTGCTTTAGAATCAGACAGCGATCTAACGGAACAGTGTGTGTGTGTGTCTCGCATTCTTCCACCACCGAACGAGGAGTAAGTGGGTTGCAGTGCTGGGACAACTTTGTTTACGTGTATTTTAACATAATGACAAAATACTCTCATCAGAGTATAGCGTGTATCGTCCGAGTGTAGCGAGGCACAATACACTCTAAACCGTGATGAAACGACGTTCTTATTTTATGACTGCGATCGACGGTGTGTTTTGCCTGCAACGAACGTGTAATAAACAGACGCGGAAACTGTTTTAACGGTCGCGTCTGACCGGAGTGAGATCGTGAGCGGTTATGACACTGCAGACATTGTGGTGAAAGATATGAGAACAGAGTAGATCGTGAGATGAAAAGCTCTGCGTAAAGTATAGCAGCAAGTAGCCGGTCTAGTTTGTTACGAAAACGTTGACCTATAAATATTACTATTGTTGGCGCGAGCTGTAACGCTTTTGCTTTATTATACCTATTCAAGTGGTCGACAATGCAAATTATGTGGAAAACAGCATATTTTGACATATTTACCCCAAATCTAAGTTGATTTAGACAAAACTGAGCAGATCGGTAGCGATAAAAAACGAATATAGTCTAGTATCGTTACCATACAGTAGTCACAGTTATGCCGCATAATGACCATGGCGTTTACGCGTTTTTGGTTTGCCAAAGCATTTATAGAGCCAAGGGCTGCCATAGCCAAGGATCTTCCTCTCTGACGAATCTAAGTAAGAAAACGGGGAAACTGCATCCTCTTTACTATGTAACGTGATTTCGGGTTAGGCTACAGATACGTAAGGCTACAGATACGATACGATATGATAAACGATTGGCACTAAAAATTGGCAGTTTTGTCTTGTGGAGATAGCGTTAGCAGCAAGGTTAAAGATAAGAATAAGATTAAAATGCTTCTTTTTCATTGGCGGACTTGTGGCGCTCGTTGTCCTTGGCGTTTTTTTTTGCTTTGGCGGACTCAAACCTGTTTCATTGAGATGTCTTATATTGAGTTAAATTTTTCACTTGACATTCGCCAAACGAATTTTTATAACGCCGTGCTTGGCAGGTTACCATGGCGACGGTCTGCTGGCTGCTGCTGCTGCTGATGATGACGTCAACGATGACGTCAAAGATTGTCGTATCTGCTGAGGGTGAGTAATTTTGCCATTAAATTTAAATACCCTGCCAATTATCTGTCAACCGGAATCTTGCACAAAAGGCTGGTTTCTTTTGCTATGCGTAACTAAACTCGACAAACTATGAATCTATGTTCGATGACCTTTATTCAAGAACATTGTCTCATGCTGTGACTGGGAGACTGGGCTTTTTGTGTGCGACGTTAAGCCCGCGACGACAGAGCAGCATCTTTTGATTGGGACTCGCTCCACTGATTACGAAAAGTAAAGCAAAACGACACAATAAGTTACAACAACAAAAATTGTGAATCTGTGTCGCGACTTGAGTTATATTTGGAAAAGGATGTGCACTTAATTGGGAAAAAAGAACTCTAGTGAAAACTCAGATTGGTGGCCTTTTGTTCGCTGGTTTTTGTCTGTACACTCTACGAAGCACAATACTATTTAAAACCGAAAATATTCTTTTTAAAACGTACAGCTCCATTTTTACTTCTCGCGCGCTACGTTCCTAACGTAGCAAAGAGGAGTATATAAGATCAGTGTAATGTTGAGGACCTGGCAGAGTTTTCATGGAAAAACTTCAAACGGCCATATCTCCATAACGGTGCTAGATAGACGCATGGTCACTATGGACCACCCATAGAAAGTCGACCCCCGGAAGTCGAATGGTCATGTGACCGATGACGTCACGTGACCCCAAAAGGTCAAGGCAGTGACCCAATTATCTTTGGGGCGCCATATCTCTGTAACGGCGCCAGATAGACGCATGCGTTGAGGTATAACAAGACAAATGGCAACTAGCGTCATCGACCATTATTCGAAATTTGTTCCCCTGAATTCCTAAAATCGGGCAATATTTTCTGAACTTCGGGGAGACAATTTCCAATAACCACCTCGACGCCAGTCACTATTAGTATAATATTAAACGGGTCTCAATTAGACGCCGGGTCTCCAATACAAACCGAAAGGAACGAAAAAGCACCTAAAAGAATACAAAAGAATATGATGCGCGCGAGGAGTACATTGAATTGGTCACAATCTAATAATATTTCTTGTGAATCACAGGCTGAACGGTAGTTCAAGCCCTGTGTTATCGGCGACTTCTCTTTCCTATGGGAAAGCCAAAAATTTGCCCCCCTACAGAATCGAAACTCCTGATCCGATTGAGATAAAATTTGGCAAGGTTGATTACGTCGGCGAGGGGACCCGTCGTGCAAAATTTTATGCAAATCCCTCTAAGGGGGGCTTCTCGGCAAATGGGTGAAATATACGCAAAAATTTTTTTTATTTATATATGCCTTTTTTTCTTCCGCTCACCCACAGGTCAGACCTTTTAAGGGATTTTTACGCTTAATGCGTCAAACGACGCGGTTCTGCACAAGGAAGTGCCTTTTGGGGTTAGAAAATTAAAATTTAATATTAAACGTATTCATTGACACGCAGTCAGTGTGATGCGGGCAATATCACCTTTTGTAATTTTTGCTGTTTTTGATGTGCAAGTTTTAAAATGTTGCCGTTAACAAGTGTATAAACTGATGTTTTGTACATTTATCACACTCACACGGTAGTGTGAGTGTTGTAAGGACGACCTTCAAAGT
>Ga0209367_1005712_pt1 | contig 17224 bp, 10 predicted proteins | sample WorMetLIZISLAND2_FD_187412 | JGI IMG/M metagenome (GOLD analysis project Ga0209367, IMG submission 187412) | Marine gutless worms symbiont microbial communities from Max Planck institute for Marine Microbiology, Germany - Olavius geniculatus... ... | reverse complement strand
TTTTTGTCCTTCCCCTTTCCGCTGTCCTCTCCTCTTCTCCTCCTCTCCCTTCCCTCAAAAGTAGAACCCCTTACAATCCAGCTAGGAGTCTGGGGGAGCGCTGAAAGCTGAGGGTCTGGGGCGAAGCCCTACCCGATATAGAATTTGGTGCATTTCAGCTGAGAATCTGGTGGCAACAATTTTAATTACTTTTCCGAAAATAAACTGATTTTTTGGTAAATTTCGTGCAGTTTATACGTATGCTTATGTTCTGTCTGAAGGATTGGGGGGCTGGGCGCCTTCCCGGGCCCCCCTTGGCTACGCCACTGAGGTCAAAACTGTTTGAAGCCAGATAACTAGAAAAATAAATTTATTGATGTTTTTGTTTATTTCAACGCATGTTTCGCTTGTTCTCTTTTCCCCACGTACGGCAGAAACAGACGTTCTGTGTGGTGGGATGTTAAAAGCCGTTTGATAAGCAGTCGTTGCAAAAATTTTGATACTAAAAGCTATATAAAAATGTGATATTAATTCTCCAGGTTACAGTCGATAATATTGGCGATGTTTTTGACGTTTTTTTACTTTAACGTCTATTTCGCGTGTTCCGTTTTTCCTAGGTAGTGTAGAAACACATGTTAAGTGAAATGGCGAACTAAATAGTCGTTTAATGGCTAATTGTGTCAGAAATGTTTTCTTTCCAAAAAGTATTAAAATTTGATGATTCGTCATCAGGTTACGATTGACAATGTCCAGGTTCTTTTTAGACACATCGTAACGATTGTAATTCTTTTTTTGTGTTCAAATCCCGGGATTTTAGAATTGCAAAAAAATCGCCAAAAATGTAGTTTTTTGAGTTTCAGATAATAAGATAGCAATTTAGTTGAAATTGTTCGTGTGCTTAGGAGTGCTTGCTGTGCAGTGTGCATCAATTTGACAGTCACAGTCACTTTCAACACCTCGGCTACTGGTAGCGGTCTACTCTGCATCCGACATAAGTCTAGTGGGCAAAAGCCAGTAAAGTTATAATGTACAACGACCATCAATCTATAAGCTTAACTCCAATTTTGTTTAATCTCGGATTCCGGAATTAAGAAATCGGTCGAGAAATTGAAATTACTATTCTCATTTGCAGGCGCAATATCTGGACGCAACGAGGATGCTTCAATGCGTCTCTGCTCGAACCCCGCTGAGAAAGCTTACGACGTTCCCTCTGTCAGGCCTTGAGCGAGATTTTCGGAAAAGTAATGGATGGAAAAGAGAAAGAAAGTGAAAGAGAAGTAAGGAGATGGAACATGGAGAGAAAAGACAGCTGGGTCTAGGCGGGAAAGGGAATCGTTTTCAGAATTGTCTTTCTCCAACTTCGACACGGTTGTGCATGTTGTCTCAATATTTTACGTTAGCTTAGCGTGATGAAAGAGATAGGCCAGTGTAGCATTTACGGCGTGGTTTTGCATTAATATGGGTTTTGTGGCGTTGCTTACATACTATGTGACGTCACTGTGACGTCAGAGCTGCTCGTTTCGGGCCTTCGCAGTGTGATCAGCAGCCGTCAATTTCCGGCTCATTTAGCGTCATTTCTTTTACGCGCATTTAGTCGTCCGACATAGGTCACGTGATCACTAGTGACGTCACCGAATAACGTTCGTTCATGCCTCTAGAAGTAGTGATGGCACTGGGTAGTGATGGGTTCGACGTAAAACTATCTAAGCGTTCTGTGTTGTGTCGAGATCGGGAAACATTTACTTCAAATTTACAGCTGAGAAAATAATTTTTGTTCTGTAGCCGTGCGATGTAATTGTTTTCTGCATTGTATTTTTGGGTTTATACCAGCGTACGCTAAAATAGAAGAGGCCTACGTTAAAATAAGTACATATCCTGGATATTTAAATTTTATTTTTGCGCAACACTGTTGTACATGTTAACACTCAACATGTACAACATGTATTTTAACAAAATAAATAGAAATTTAAAAAAATAGAATTTGTTCTATACGTATATCGTAAAGCGTTGTTTTTAACGATATAAATGTGTGCGTCTGCCACGCATTGGGCTAACTTCTTACTTACTTACATATTCACAACATTAATTCAGTTTATAGCACGAAACACGAACGTGCCAGACGTAACAAACAGACCGACAGACAGGCAGACCACACGCGGTAACACTTTGTTGCAATAGGCGGACGTCGCTGACAGCATCTGTGAAACATAACGGGCCAGGTGAGACAAACAAAACGTGATTTAAGAGGTTAAAGGTTAAAGGTGGTGATATACGGAAAGCCCATCTCAGAGCTACGGAGCGTCACCTGCTGTATGGGACCACACAGTGTTACCTACCACCCGACACAGGTGAACGCGCCCCGTGTTAAACCCAGCCAGATAGGCCGGTACTCGATTTACCCACCCCGGAGGGATGGAAGGCTGAGTTGACCTAGGCAGCTGATTACATACCGAGATGGTTTACCTGCCCACAGGCAGTCACCCATCCAAGTACTAACCTGGCTCGGCGTAGAGTAACTTCGTTGATCGTATGAAACGCGTTACCGCTACGCCAAACCAGCAATCCGATGACGACATTTTCACATAGCGTTGATAAATGTGTCAGACTCGTCACCAGAAGCGATTTAAGGCGCGTACAGAGCGACATAACTGAACTGAACTGACATGGTTTAGTTTTTGACGAACTGACCAATGGACAAACAGTAATGCATCACAGTAGTAACCCTCTAACGGCGTCGGTGGCCTACGTGACTACGCCCACGTACGCGTCAATCAATGTCCAGCGAGCGAGCTTTGCTTGCATTGGTCATTTTGTCAAAATCAACCGAGTCTGTTAGTTTCAGATAGATCGTTTTGTACGCGCCTCTACAATCTTTGGGCAAGTGGCAGCTGATTGGCATGAGCTAATGATACCGCAGGGCACTATGCGGTCATCCAGCGAACAGTGTCCGCCCGTGTTCTTATATGAAGTGAGATAGGCCTATGATTTACTTTACTGCTGGACACAATCTAAGTGAGAAAGACAAAGAGATGGACGGGAAAAAAAGGACGGGTAGACAGACAAACAAAGAGCAGAACATCGAGGCAGATGATCGACAATATCGACAGTTATGCGGCAAGACAGTATGTCTGTAGTGTCGGTCCATTAGTGAATTGCTGTATCGGGCTAGTGATGGTTCAAGTACTCACTCTGAAACCGATACGATACATCCACCACCAGATTAATAACAACGGTAAGGTAAGAAAAAGTGCATATTGACATGGAACTTATGACATTTGAGCTGGAAAAAACAGAGCACCGTTTACTGCTGCCCTGTTTAGACCAATATTTTTTTGCACTCGACAGCACGTAGTACTAAGTGTGTACTAGTTATCGTCCGTCCGTCTGTCACGACCCGGTAGCGTACCGATTCAAGCCTACCGATTCAACCCTAGGACAGAGAGAGAATCCCGGTGTCTACTGCATGATACCGCGGAGTGTCTAGTTCTGTGTGACAACATTTTTTGCCGAAGTGTGAAGAGAATTTTTCTCAAACGAAGTCGTCTAAAAGGGGTATCCCCAAGAAGTCGTTATTTTGCCGCTATTAGTTTGTCTAGCGTCTAACTTTCCCCAAAGTAGAAGGTTTTAGCCCAAAATTTTGCATTTGTGGCGCAAATTTTCCGAGACAAGAAGAAAAGATTTTCTGACAATATTTTTTCTGACAACTCAAAATTCAGAAGAGCAATTATCTTCCTGTATTTTGCTTGCATAGACCTCTTGAAATAATAGGTCTATGCCCTTTCCCTGCCACGACGACACTAGTCTGTACAACTTGCTGTACATCTTCTACGACAAGTCAGAGTAGTGGAGATCGAGCTTAATGCAGGCGATACAGTGCAGGACGGTTGGGTAGCATTTCGCTTAATCGCATTTCGCCTAATCTCATTTCGCGTCGTATACTTACCCTAACCCTCACCCCAACCCTAACCCTAGTTCGATTTCGGTTGGGGCTCTGCAGTAGACCCAACTGGGGGAGCGATTAGGCGAAATGCTACGACACCGTGCAGGACGGCCGTTACATGACGAGAAATGTTATTGCCGTTAACATCAGTCTATTTATAAATCAAGTGCTACGTTAAGCGTCAGAGCCGCCAAGCCGGTGTTTAGATGTAGGCCTACAGTACGTCGCCTGCGGCCACTCATTTCCCTACTTATTTATTTTCCTCGCAGCATGTGCTCGTGAGAGAAGGTTTGTGTGAGAGACGAAGACGGCAGAACAGGAAGAGGCGCTTACTCCCCCCTACCCCATCGCCCTTGAGTCTTTCGAACAAATTTATCCTCAAAACATTTTCTATTCTGTTTAAATTCAATTTTTGTCAGCGTCAAGTGCGACTGATTGCATAGGCCTATATTGTGACATATGTAATGTGTCTCTGCTCACTAAAGGTGTGTACGTGTAGGCTACAGCGGTGTTGCAGTTACTGTTGCGCAACTACAGTTGTAGGCCTACATTATAGGAGGGACATGGCAACCTGTTATTGTTAGTTTTTCTCGTGTTTCGTTCGTTTCCTCTCTCCGTTTTTCCGCCTTGGCAGAACCTTGTTTTTAAGTTCCGACGGTTGATCAGTGTGGCATGCTCAAGCATCTGTGACGTGGTCTGGCCGTTAAGCCGTGCTTTGCCCGTGAAATGTGTTTCAATATTCGTCGTTATAATGGCAGAAACAAACACCAAAAAAATAACTAAATCTTAGCCGTAAGCACTGGCTCCACATAGCGTTAGTTCCAAATAATATTCCGTTTTAAAAAATACTTTTACCGCCTGAAAAATGGAATCCCAGCGACGCTTCGACAGAACATTATTTTGCTGCAAGGTTTATAATATTGTGCAGTATATAGCTCCTGTATAATGGCTGTCGTGGGGAGTTTATTTGCCAGCGGTCTGTAATTGGCTTTCCGATGGATCAACTGGCTCTTTAGTCCACTCCTAGCTTTTACTACTACTACTACTGGTACTACTACAACTGCTGCTGATTGCCTTTTTGATGGATCCATCATTTGCCATCATCTATCCACTTCAGCTGTTCGCCATGTTGTTAGCTGTTCTAGGTAAACTTCGTTTATCGCACGATAGGACATAGGCTCCGACTGGGTACGAGATGAGGCCCTCGGGACATTCCGGTTTTACGCAGACCACTAATCATAGACTCATACGACGAATGCATTGGGGGCATTTTAATACGATACAGCATCGAATACTTTTGCGAATATTCTTTCAAGTAAACGTAAAGTCGTTCCTGGTCTATAAAGCCCATCAGACGGCGCTGATCTCTGTTTCCTTAGTCCTTAACCAGACACCAGTTTGCACCGCGAGACCATGGAGCCAGTGCATCGCGCGGTGTGCCTGTTTACGTCGCAGTTTTTGCTGTTACTCATTGTGTTTACCCGCGGGCGGATAGCCAGGTTGAGTTGACCTGGGTGTTTTTTGTATGATTTGAATTGCCTTGCCTTATTCCGGTTCTGTTTTTTGCCTTACTACTGTGAATCAGAAATTCAGATGAATAGCCATGAGGTTAATGTGATCGAGTCAATTCAATTGATTTCCATCTACGTGCCATCTGCAAGCCGCTTTTGCACGTATGACCTTGCTTGACCTTTACGCTGGCCCAGTACTGCTCAGGCTAATAAAAGCTAGTCGTTGAACGAAGGCTGCGAATGTAATCACTGTAACTGTGTAAGTCAGAGAGAGCGCCGATTGGCTGACTCTAACGACGTTAATCTAATAACATTGTATTTATCCGCCGAGTCACGTGACCAATTAACAAGTGCCCACTGACCTCGACTGCAAAAAACCGGTCCGACGAACACCGCACCGGACCGACCGCACCGGACGTCTGGTACGGTCCGATCCGATGCTGTGTTTCGTCGGACCCCCGAAAACACCATTAAAGCGGAAGGAAGTTCTCGCTTGCTGTGATACATGCAGCTGTTGGATATGGTTCTGGACAGCACACAAATCTGATAATTTGTAGCGCCTCTGTATTTTAAGCCGTTATGGCGCTGTACAAATTTTACTATTATCATACGGCGTAGAAAAAAGTTTTATGTGCTTTCGGTTTCAGTCAGCAGTAAGGTAGCAACAAACGGGGAACGGAAATTTTTATTTTAATATCATGGCATGTTGTGTGATATTACACAACGACTCACACAAAAACAATTTGACACACTAAATGGTAGCCCTGGCGAGTAGTAAAGCAAAGTTACTGCAGCATTCCTACAGACCGAAAACAGACTGCAGGCCTCGCAGATATACATAAGCACAAATGACTGATACGAAAGCACAAATATTTTTCTACATCAGCACAAAACCAAATAATACATAAGCACAAAATAAAATTCTACTAAAGCACAAATATACTGTGGTAAACTCTTTTTATTCATAAGACCAGCAGTTATAAACATAAGTAAGTATAAACACTGTTTATAGCTCTATGCATGGTATGATGATGATGGTGATGAAGGACGAATGACCTTTAGCGTGGCGTTAAGTCCTAAGACTACAAGGACACGTAACAATAAGCCTAAACAGTGAAGTCACGTAATAGTAGTCAGCGCAATGAGACGTTGTTAGTCATGGCTGTAAGACCAGGCAAAAAGTTCGGTTTTCAGTCTGCTGCGGAAAACTTGCAACGACGGAGACGACCGGACTGACTCCGGCAAACTGTTCCAGACCGATGCAGCAGTCGCTGGAAAGGTGTGGTTGCCAATGGTAGAACGCACAGTGCGTGGAACAACCAGCGCTGACGTAGTCGAAACTAAAGTACTGGTAAAAACTTGTAGCACATTTTGCAGATGTAGTCTTTGCGACTGATTTGGCCTGTTGTATACGGCGCCCTATGAACTACACCTTACTTTGCACTTACAGAATGTGTTTATGTCACATTAGGCCCACCCATTGCTGTGTTATAGACAACTTGATGATTGTGCTTATGTCATATTTAGGTTTGTGTTTTTGACACTATTGTGCGAGGGAGCATTTGTGCTTATGTACTGTCGCCGTAGGCCTACGTTTCAGTAAAGTGTTGAAAACAAACTAAAAGCTGCATTAATAGGCCTACTTTTGAAGATCCAATAGAAATTTTAGGGACGCAGGTTTTTTTTGTACGTACGCAAGGAAACTAAAAGCACAAAGATTCTTTAAGCTTATCAGGTTTCTGGAAGTGTTCTGCAAACGGACGGTCTGTACATGCGTGCATTAAAGTGGACTAGACCGAGCTGACAGTATAACAGCGTTATGTTATGACGGACAAGTCGATGGCTGTCGGTAGACAATGACGCAGATTGCGTGAGTGATCGAACGACTAGTAAACAGGTTTGATCTAATTCACTCGCTAGTGGGCGCTACGTTGCTGTATGTCCCATTCGTCATCATCATCATCACCATTTTATTCGTTGTTGTCGTAGTTCAGTTCAGTTGTATGATGCTATATGTTCGGTAGTTGTTCTAATAGCGGAGAGCTATCACAAACGTGCTGGTTATTGCCAAGCTCTACAGAATAGTTCAGTTTTCAGCTGACGACAGAAAGAAGATGATTCTGACAGGTCGTGAACGGACGTTGGTAACGAGTTCCAAGCAGTTGTCGTCCTACTTGTTGTAGTTGTAGTTGAGTATTGTTGTCCTCGAACTGGCTTCGTGGTTGTAGTCAATCTGACATCATCATCATCATCGCGTCTCAACGGCCACTCTTCACTAGCTGTAGCTGCCTGGTTAAGCGAAGCTTCACACGTCGCTGTGACGTCACAATGACGTCACTGCAGCCTAATGCAGTACTTTAGTTCAGCCATAGATGTTAAAAACATTGATTTGCAAATAAAAAAAATACAAGCATGTTTTTTCAAACTTTTATAAAAACATAAAACACATGTTTTTTTAAACTTTTATAAAAAAACGTAAAGAACATGTTTTTAAAACTTTTATTTTAAAAACGTAAAAATATGTTTTTAAAACTTTTATTTAAAAACGTAAAAAATGTTATTTACATCTATGAGCCCAACAGCGTACTTCAACCGCGGGGATCTGGGTGAGAAAAACGGGAGGGGAGGAAGTTTCGATGCTGCAACAGACACTGCAGCCACAAATTTATGCATGTCCGACAGAATTCCGATAAACAGTTGCAGAATTTTGAGAGAAGCGATGACGGGTGCGCAAAATTTTAGTTTTGCCCATAACGTTTTCTAAAATGGGGGGGTGTTCTAAGATAAATTTGGCATTTTTTGACAAACATTTTTCGAAAAACAGGATTTTCTGACAATTTTACGAATGTCGAAAATTTACGGGTGGGGCAGTCAAACTTTGAGTTTTTATTTTTGAGGTTTCAAACTCATACAAAACACTAAAATGTATTTCTAGTTGTAGCCAAACCGCGTGCTGCTAAAATCTTTTGGCGAAACTTAATTTTGCAAAACATAGACCTAATTTTGCCGATTCTTGTCCATTAGACTCGCTGTAGACCCCACTTATTTTGTCGCGTCGTTTCCAATAGACAGTATAGGTTAACTCCAACGTTGTGTCTACGTTGGTGCTAAGGCGCACATGCAGAAAACATTAAATTTTGACGACAGTTTTTCGTGCCTGCCGTGCATTACATTCATTAAGGCGGCAGTCTGCCATGCTGTATAGCCTACGTGTTACACCGTGTCCGTCGTGATGTACGTGTGGCGTTGCGTGACTTGACAAATAGCACGCTAATTGTATCAGCATTCGAGACCGCTGCAGTGAATTGCGTCGCAGAGTCGTCCTGACTGACGGACTGTCGAATTACAACTAAAGCCAACTCAACGGACGCAACGCAGTGGACATTTTGGCCGTTGCTGACGGGTTAGCTGTGCTCGTTGCGTTTTTTTTAAATTGCGTAACCCGTAAGGGCCAATTTCCAACCAGACTATACAACGTGTCGCGCAACAAGTTGTACGGTAGACTCTACATCCGCAACATCTTAAAATACACAACGGGGTCGTGAGGTTAGGCGCACATGAAGTTACACTTTTTCGATGGAGGAAATATGAATGCTTATAATTTCAACGTTGCCGTATTTATTTCCAAATTGGGCTTTAGTCCCAAATTTTGCATTAATGAACGAATATTTTCTGACAAGAAAAAAACTCTGCGATAATATGTCGACAGCCCAAAATTTAGGGCGGTCAATTGTGCCACGTTTTCTCATGTAACATTGTGTTAATTTGCCTGTTGCTTTGTCAGATTTGTACAGTGAAAGATCCGTGCGTACATTTGAGGCTGAAGGTGTAGACGACTTCTCACAGTTGACGTTGGACAGTGTCAACGGACAGCTCATCACAGGCGCTCGGTAATCATCATGAATATTCATCATCAGTTCATCACTGTATTATTCAGTGACAACAAAGTACACATGCATGCCAAGAACTGTGCTGTCTCCTAAATAATAAGCAAAAAAACCTAATCCAATTTTATACCGTGCGCCGAAAGCTGGCTTAATCTTATTCAAACCGCAATGAACCGCACAAGTGCTCGGACAAACAGAGCTTTAATTGTTCAAACGATATATCACACAAATATCAACAACTCATTGCACAGAGCATATTCGTTAGAAGTGACTGGAGGCCAAGGCGTCGCTGCAAAGGCCAAGGACACGATTTTTTGTTTTCGAGCTGACCTAAAAATCGAGAACAGACCTTGATCACTCCATTTCTGGCCGCAGTTACTAAAACAGTCGACAAACATCTTTTCGTTACTATCATAGATCTATCTCTCTGTTTTGATGCAGTGCTATCGATCTTCTTTTAACGGTTCTCTGTCAAAACCAAAACCGTCAAAACTACCTCACTAGCCTACACGAACCTTAACCTTAACCCTAATTTAGCCTTAGCACTTACCTAATCCTAACCCTATTTCTAACCATATTCCTTATTTAAATACCTAAGACTATCTCTAACTCTAATTTCTAACCCTAACCCTAATCATATCGCTAACCATATTTTCTAAACCTCAGCCCATATCACTGTATCCCAGTTTTGTCGTTCCCGGTTGTGTCCGGACACCTGTTAAATATAATACGTAGTATAGTAATGTTAGTAGTAGTAGTAGTGGTGGTGGTGGTGTCGTAGTGTTGTTGTTGTCGTTGTCGTAGTAACACGCTACTGCGACTAGACGCCGCCGACTTGACGCTCGTGGAGCAGGTTGACATTTCGGCTGATGACGTCACAGTCGCCGTCTGTCTCGCCAAAGGTCAGCCAGAGGTCAGCCGGTCACACTGTTCTAACTTTATCATTTTAACGTCGGTTAAAGCTAGATCTATCTTGACTAATTGTCGTGAGCTTTTCGTTGACAGACGGCTCATTTATTTGTCGCAAAATAACGGTGCAAAATGTCATTATAGGTTTGGCAAATGCTATTGCTTGGCATGAAATGGAGGAATGCGGCAATAGTATGTGGAGACGGAGGAGAATATGCTTGACAAGACATTAATCTTTCGGGAATGGTATTGCAATAACCTGTAGGGTCCCAGTGCGTATGGGATTGAGTGGGAATATACTAGAAACAATAATTCCTGTAGACCTACATCTCTCTAGTGCTTACAAGGACGGACAACATAAAAGCATAACGACACTGGTTCGACCTAGACGGCGAATGGCGGAGGCACAAATTAATAATAGCCTACTCTTCGTTTTACCGAACGGAAGGTATACATTAACACCCAACATAATGGCAACGAACGGTGGGGGCTTGAAGTTGTCGTGTGGTATTTCACATCGTATAAGCCTACGTATGCGATAAAACTGAGACTAATGGCCAATTCACACTTACGACGCAACTGAACTCTCGTGACTGTGTGTGACATTGCAATGACGTCATCAGCACTCTGCAGATGTCACATTGCAGCTGTGCACAGACGACGCGTTGTTTGCTAGCCTGGCTGAGCAGTTGAGTTGAGCTGGGTTGACTATAGTTTAGTTGCGATGGTGTCGTAGGTTGGCCTACAGCTAGGTGTGAATTGCCCACAAATGAGCAAACTCAGCATATGCGTAGTGGCTTAGCCATATGGGGGCACACGTCTTCTTAAGAGCCTAATCAGTCACTTAAAACAGTGCCAAAATGCACCAGAACACTTTATTTTCGCGCAAAGGAAAATCGAAAAAAAATTCTGGGGAGGGGCACAACCTTCTCTTAGACTCCTTCTCCGGTAGGGAGGGGACACCCCTCTCTACACCTCACCCCTTAACTGCCCCCTCCTACACCCTGATCTTGGTTAAGCCACTGCATGTGTGTGTGCGTGTGTGCAACTGTACATATAAGACAGATCAAGAGTCTGTATTCTGTGATACTGTGTTGACTGGGTGTAGCCTATACTTGCGTGTCGGTGTGAGTGTGTTTAGGCTGATTGTCACAATTACATCCGGGTTCTTTTGTTACGTCACAACCAGCTGTTTGTCTGCGGAACAAACGCTTTCTCGCCACGGTGTTCCTGGCGAGAGGTTCGTGATACTTTTAGTCGTCTTTCTGTTAAACGTCAAACGTTGTAGTTGTTTTTTTATTATGCCAATAGCAACGTAAAAGTAGCGGAGACAATAGCCAGTTTGATTTTTGAATTAGTGGGGGCAATTCCATGGGAATGGATATAACAGTAAATAACGGCTTATAATGGGAATTTGGCAGAAGTGAAAATATAACGTGACAGCAACGAGAATACCGCAATATTGGTAGGTACATTTTTTCGAAATGATTACTCTTAAGTTAAAAAATAGCTGTAACATGAAATCAAGACATATCGAACATGAAACGCTCTTCGTACGTTTGAAATTAAAACAAACGTTTAACTGATTTAAAAGTTTAACAAATCAATCTAATGGTCAGTTCACACCTACGCTGCCGACGCGACTCAATTTATCGCATCGGCGTCGTAGGTGTGAATTGGTCACTATGGCATCTCTACCTGGTAATGATTGGCATTGATAAATTGATTCAGTACGCATAAGCGAACGAAGCGTACGAACCAGCAGCCAGGGCATATTATATAGAACGTTGTGGGCTCGATGGTTTTAATTTAGCTGATGAAGTCTCAGCGTAGTCTGTCTCATCGACGTCAAAACACTTTGCCTCAGACTGAGATTTTAAAAAGTTGAGTTCCCGGCATGCAACAGCTGTCACTCCGACACTCGTTCCCACATTATAACTTCTCTCGTACTCAGTGCTGCTAAAATAAGGTTTCGAGACGATCAGAGATTTATCCACTCCATTCCATTCCCTTCCCTCTTTTTCTTTTCTCTTTTCTTTCCTGTCATTTCCTTCCATTCCTCTACGTGCTGTTTCGATTTTATCCTTTTCCTTACAATGCCATTTCTTTTCCTATCCTGCCTTCTCTCCTCTTCTTAATTCTTAGGCCTATAGAAGTAAGATCTTTAAAATCCAGCTAGGAAATCTGGAGGAGCGCCGTGAGCTCCCCCAGCGGGATTAAGGTCGGAGGCCCAGCAGAAGTCAAATTTGGTGCATTTTTGCCTTAAAATATAACATCTGTACTTTTCTTTGAAAACCAACTGACAAAATGTAGTACTAGGAAGTAAGAAAGTGAGATAATAAACGCAGTTTTAGCCACTTACTAATCACACGTTGGTTTATTAAAAATGTACTAATCAACACAAACGGAATGCGGGAGATTTTAGAGATGGCGCCAAAATGCGAGAGTCTCCCGGGAGATGCGGGAATCTTGGTAAGTCTTCACATTAGCCTATTCCATACTATAAAGCTAGTAAGTAAGGAAAACGGCAGTTTAGAAATTTGAACTAAAACACTACTGCTTAGTCTTGAAATAAAGGACAATGACGTTATCGGTTTGTTTATACATAGGCCAGCCGACTGAGTCATGTGACGTCATCAGTCGGTGGAGTCGCCAAGTGCCCGTACAGCCCACACGACAATGCCACGTACATAATGACGTCAGACAGAAACTTTTACACCGCTACGGTGACAGACTTTACTTCACGTGACCCCGCCATCTACCGAATGATGGGCGAAGCCAAGTACCTGCGAACAGCGCAGTACAACTCAAGGTGGCTTAACGGTAACTATACATGCATAGATAGAACTGACTGAACGTTACTACATCATCCCTGGATTCAAGATACAGATACAGAGGTTACAAACAGGCAGAAGTAATTTGGCAAATAGCAAAATCGCGGATCACAAATACTTTTTTCGTAAGTTTTAACCAACTGCATGTTTTGGCTGGATGTTCGAGCCCCAACTATTTTCTTCCCCTGCAGGGATTGGGAATCGTGGACCCCATTTAGCAGAATGTATCATTGGATCACGCGCGTGTAGTCTACCTGCCAAGTGTTATTTAAATCAGTCGAACGTGCAAGCGACAGTTGATTGGCATGAGCTTATGATACCGCAGCGCACTATGCGGCCATCCGTTGCCTGCGCCAGCGAACAGTTGGTTTTCAGCTAGTAGACATACCACCGCCCAATCAGTCACACTAGGCCTTCACACCATAACCAAGCTACTACTCATATCCTATCTCGCTGTGGGTTAAAGGCCAACATGATAATCATTTCGTAGCAAAATCAGCAAATAAATTGTCAGCGTGTTGACAGGCAGAAAGCTTATAATTTCCCAGTTGGCCTGCAACCAGGCAACAAGTAACTGTTTTCGTTAAACGATCCCGAACCGTGGATTTCTTTAAAGATGCTATTTTTTTGCTTTCGTCGACTAATAAAAACGCGCTTGTGCGAAGAAATTATTGCACTCTTAATAATAAAGTTGGCATAATTATTTAGATGACGGTGTCGAATCAGGCTGCTATATTATTATCAATCTAAAGAGTTATGCAGGCATTTTGGTTAGTTCAAAATATTCGTTTTGCGAATTTTTTGCCAATAGTTTTTTTTACTGCGTGTAGAGCCGAACTTCGTGTCATCGTATGAGATTGGTGACTACGTTTACTTTTTCTTCCGTGAAACTGCCGTCGAGTTTATCAACTGTGGCAAGGTGTGTCTAGTTGTCGGTTTGTCTTTCTATCTCTTTGTATATATACGTTTCTTTGTCTGTTTCTCTGTCCGTCTGTTTAACTGCAACCTACAGGGTGCGGCAAAAAGTGGACCCTTAAAGTTTTTCGTTGTTTTCGCAGCAACCGTTTGGGATTTTAACATGAAATTTTACAGCTTTTTTATTGAAATCTTCTACATTTAACTGCCAAGTAAAATGTGATTCTGTTAAAAAAAAAGAAGTTATAGACGTTTTAACATGACCGCCTACCGACTTTTTATCATTAAAAATGTTCAGGCTAAAAATGCTATTTAATTTTCAACAAGTAATCTGAGCTAATGCTCATGAGACGCGCGAGAGCCTATAGCAGTTCCTGTTCGCAGGTAATCTTGGGCTATTTCCATCCATTTTGTCGCAATTCACTCTTTTGTAGCCAAAATCGCCAAAAAATCACAAAACCCCTTATTTTTATGGTTCATGGTCAATTAAGGTCATCAATGTTGACAGTCCTAAGAAGCCCGTCTCCGGTGCTTGTTATGTGAAGCAACATGTCTGTGCCTATCTGCAACCATTTTCACGTTAGACAAGCCAGCAGCGGATAAATAATCACTTTTAAGAGGGGAACCCCTCTTTGACATTTACGTGTGCAGGCCTCCTTGAACCTAGAGGGTCCAGACTTGGATAGCTAAAATCTACGTTCAAAGCTGAAAGTTCCATACACCGGTTGTCTTGGTCTATCTCCAGCCATTTCGGCGCAATTCATTCTTGAAATGCGTGTCACAGCTCAAAATCGCGAAAAATTCACTAAAACCCCATATTTCAGGGGTTCAAGGTCATTCAAGGTCATCGATGTTGACATTTCTAAGCAGCTTGTTATGATAAGTAGCATGTCTGTGCCTATCTGCAACCATTTTTACGTTAGAAGAGCCAATAACTGAGAATAACGCCTTTTATGGGGGTGCCCTTTTTCCTCTTGTTCATCACAAAATACTAGAGACTCTAAGCTATCATACAGTGAAAACCAGAAGTCTCTATCTCACCTGGGCTCCGATCGGTACCGGGTTGTGACAGACAGCAAGACACCAATACACCAAGACAGAATTACCATAGCTAATACGCGTTATAGCTAGCTATGCTAGCTCTCGCGCGTAAAAAAAACTGGTTACACGTTATTGCCGATGAAGTCACGGTGACGTTTTGATAAAAGTAATTTATATTGTTTATAAATTATCGCTAAATTATCGTTTCTTTAAAGCAATCGCCGGCTGCCCACCGGATTCATCATCCAGCAGGACGGCACGTCAGCACACACAGCGCACAACGCCGCACAGCGCACAGAAATGGCTGCGGGCCAGCTGTCCAGATATCATCATAAAATACCAATAGCCTCTAAATTCGCCAATGGACTACCTCGTATGGGGTGCAATGTTGGAGGCTTACCGCAAGCTTAAAACAAAGCTGAAAACAAGCGCCGAACTCAAGGAAGCGCTTCAGGTTACCTGGGACAACCTGCCACAGGGACCAATCGACAGGGCTGTGAAAGATTTCTCAAATAGCCTAAGGCGACTGGAGGCTGGTGTTGTAGCTTGGAGGGTAGTAAACACTTTGAACATTCCCAGTGACAATGGAATTCTGGCATCTGATCATTATTTAACTGCGTTGTTTCAACGATGTTATTAAACTGGTGTCGTAACCGTAACATTTTTGAATGCTGAAAAATCGGTAGGCGGTCGTGTTTTAAAAACGTCTGTAACTTCGTCGTTTTCAGCAGAATCACATTTTTACATTGCACTTAGATGTAGAATGTTTTAGTAAATAAATCCGTAAAATTTCAAATTAAAATTGCAAACGTTGCTGAGGAAACAGCGAAAAACTTTAGGGGCCCACTTTTTTGGCCGCACCCTGTAGACTACTTGCGCCAAAAAGTTCAGGGTGTGTGTATGCTGTATAGCTATTCGCGTAAACCCATCTCAGAACTACGGAGCGTCACCTGCCATAATCGGATCCCAGTTTGCCGCCCAACACAGGTAAACGTGCTTTGCCTTAACCTCAGCTAGGCAAACCGGTACTCGATTTAACTACCCCGGACGGATGGAAGGCTGAGTTGACGTTGGCAACTGGTTAGATAGCGAGATAGTTTAGTTGTCCGCAGACAGTCACCCATCCAGTTAGTAAGCTGATCTGGCGTCGGAGAACTGGGTTAATTAGACACAACTACTTAACAACTGGACCAGTTTGTAAGTCATCTATATTGATGAGCTAGACTGTGGTCAAACGAATTGTACCAGCATAATGGTGCATTGGCATGCAGCATGGCTTACGTGTAATTATAAAACAGGCTACATAAATAAGTGATGCTTCTCGTAAGCGTTCTAATAGATAGCCTACACCCGCTACTGCTAGACTATTCCTGCCAATAACGAAATGGGTCGCCAATGGCTTCGTCACCGGCGCGATAACCCGGGAGCGAGAGATAAATCTCCCTCCTAAATTTGGGCTATCGAAAATTCGTTTTTGGTGAAAAGAATTTTCTTTTTAAAATGCAAATTTTTAAGCTTAAAACGTCCACTTCGGAGGAATTGAGTGGCAAAATGGCAATTTTGGGCAGTTGTAATATATCGCATCAGAGGAAGTGACCTTGCAACTTATAATTAGGAAATGCGTACCCAGCCTCTTAAAATGTCTGTTGTTTCTGATTGTTGCTGTAAATGGTTTGGTTATTGTTTGTGATTTGAACAGCGCGTCTTGTCACGAGTCGCACGCATCTGTAAGGTCGGTATATTTATTTTACTTAGCCTACTACATGTACATAATGATGTACATAATGCTCTAGCCAACCTATGCGACCATTGTGATTGTTATAACTTATTTATTAGCTCTGTCAAGGCAAACTGATAAACGTTATCGAATCAGCAGCTGATTATAGGTCTACTTCAGTAGTTGTCAACTGAATTATTATGAAATGTGTATACGCGAATTTCTATGAGATTGTGTGGTGTGATATATGTGATATAAGTCTCAAGTTTCCTTAGATCTTGGTGGAAATCTATTTTCTTTTCTGAATTGCGCATTTTCGTCCGGGCGGTTTACCGTTAAGTTAACCGTTCAATTTCTACTGTTGACCGTTACTGTTTACGATCGCGTCTAGATTTTCTTGTGTTCAGTAAATTTGGCGATGTAATTAATTATTAGCACGAGTGGAGGATCCAGAAATTTGGAATAGGGGTCAACGGGGTATGGGGTACGGT
>Ga0209367_1005711_pt1 | contig 17224 bp, 9 predicted proteins | sample WorMetLIZISLAND2_FD_187412 | JGI IMG/M metagenome (GOLD analysis project Ga0209367, IMG submission 187412) | Marine gutless worms symbiont microbial communities from Max Planck institute for Marine Microbiology, Germany - Olavius geniculatus... ... | reverse complement strand
AAGGGGTTTGGGAAATACGAGGGGTCAAATTTTGGAGTTTCCCATTGAAATGGCTGGTCACCCTTACAACAGGGCTGGCGCTACCGCGCAGCCTGTGATTAATTTATGATGTTATAAAGCATCAAACGGAAACGATTTGGAGTGCTAACGCAAAGAGCATGAAATTAGCCTTGCTGCTGCACGACAATTCTCCAGTCTGCAGTCTGATTTACCAAGACATGGGGCCCCAAAACATGCAATTTTGTGAGAGACATGACAAATATGTCCAAAATGTTATGGCTCAAATCTGTGGTGAATGCCTGGCTGAAGAAACAAACAGCAAAGTTTCATTTTAGCGGCAGAAACAGTTTAGCGGGAAAGTGACACAAACACATCAAACTCTGCAAAAAGCCAAGTAAACTCACTAATGCGTTAGCACTTTAATCAGTGTATTAATCTGAGCACTGCCTCTGACAAATACCTATCAATGGACTCCAGTTCTTGGTCAATTAAAGGCGCCATCTGATGACACTGATCTGTAAAACAAAAACAAAACAAGCTCTTGACACTGGAAACAATGAGTAATGTCATAAAAATGTAAAGTCCTTCGTGAGTCATAAAGCACACAAAGTGGTGCTGGTTTCCGATTTATTAATCCTCCGCTTCAAAGTGGGTTCACCTGTGTCAGGTGGCATGTAACACTGTGTGATCTCATATGACAGGTCGTCAATTTGTATAGCGCAGACACAGGCTGGCGCAGCGGCCGGCTAGGCAACTCCAGTCAGCTGTACCAAGGTCCCCACCTTCCGTAACCCATGTAAATGAGTTACTACTCATTTTACCATCCCACGGAGGGCAGAAGGCTGAGTCGACCTATGGCAGGAGATACTCCATAGCTTTGTGATGTATTTCACATAAACAGCTATACACAACCTTTAACATTTAGCCCTCAGCCAAACAGCACAGATATGGGGGAGGGGCGAGGAGTGCATCACACGGTCACCTCTTTATGCCCCAGATTTCACCGATACTCACTGCATTGACCCACAGAGGAATGCCCTGTTGGTTGGCCGGGGCAGCTGGTTACATACCAAGATGGGATACCAGTCTGCTAAAGGTAACCATCCAATTACTAACTTGGCCTGGCGTTGATTAACTTTGTTGATGCAAAAACGAAGCTATCAACTAAACCAAGATGATGTCATTCCAAGTAATATTGGCAGCAACTATTGGTAAGTACAACAGTACACATTTCACTTGTCCAATGAATAATTTTCGACTGTGTTAGTCAGACAGCTCAGGCACTTGCTACAGTGCTACTGCACGAGTCAAATTCACCATCAGAAGTGCTTCACAATCTCGGAAGTGGTAGCAGATTGGCATCAGCTAATGATACCGCAGTGCTCTATGCGGCCATTCACTGCCGGTCTGTCTAAACGCCGCATATCACCACAGATCAGCTGAGATGGTGTCAGGTTCTTTATTAAAAGAAAAAATGTATATACATCAAAACAAAAAATCAAAACCAGAAAACAAAAGGTCCACAGTAAGTTCCAAAGTTCACGTCTGCACACCGCGGTCACTCTGTCTAGACGCCTTAATCGGGCGCCCCAGGCTACAGTGCTCTCGCTGCCATTAAGCCTAAAGTCCTCTGAATCTGACAGATGGCATATATTGTTTTAGTTTTTAAACTTTAGTCAATATATAGCATTCCAATGTTACATTAAGGTAGGGTTAAGATTACGATTAGGGTTAGAGTTGAAGTTAAGATTCGAGTCAGGGTTAGAATCTGTGGTGATCTGTAGTGCCTTACATCAATCTGAAGTTCACAAACTTGAACAATATTTGCCATCTCCCCAGATCTGTAGTGACCTGCAATGTTTAGGCCGACTACGTCCATTGCCCAGATCAGCAAACAATTGGTTTGCAGCTAGCAGACATACCAGCACCCCAATCAGCCACACTAGGCCTTCACATCATAACTCCCAAGCTACTACTCATTTTGCATCCCAATAAGAGTAGAAGGCTGAGTTGACCTGACCACACAAAAGAAGAAAGAAGAAGAAGATTCCGCATAGACCTAAGTCCGTTGCGTGGGAGCTCATCCCCCTTACAGCGCTTTAAGCTGGCGAGAGCGAAGCCGGCGCGATGGTTTTACCTGCCCGCAGGCAGTCACCCACTGCAGTACTAAGCCCAATTAAGCTAGCATACAGCGCAGGTTGGCCGGATGGCCGGCTCAAGTTAACAGCCGGAGCCTTTAACCGACTCGGTCAGTATACTAGCAGTCCTGGCCACAGGGGCTACTGTTGCGCAGAACTCGCCGTTTTGGTTGGTGGCATGGCGTAGTTTGTAACGTGTTTCGAATGAAACAAAGTTACTCTACGCCGGGCCCGGTTAGCACCGCGATGGGTGACTGCCTGCGGGCAGGTAAACCATTTTGGTGCGAAGCCTGCCAGCTAGGTCGACTCGGCCTTGTACCCTCTGTGGGATGGTAAAATGAGTAATAGCGGTCGTCACGCCCATCGCTAGGGAAGAAACGGAGAGTTCTGCGCAACAGTAGCCCCTGTGGCCAGGACTGCTAGTATACTGACCGAGTCGGTTAAAGGTGCTGGCTGTTAACTTGAGCCGGCCATCCGGCCGACCTTGGCTGTATGCTAGCTTAATTGGGCTTAGTACTGCGGTGGGTGACTGCCTGCAGGCAGGTGTGCCATCGCGACGGCTTTGCCCTCACCGGCTCAAAGCGCTGTAAAGGGAATGAGCTCCCACGCAACGGACCTAGGTCTATGCGGAATCTTCTTCTTCTTCTTCTTCTAGCAGACATACCAGCACCTCAATCAGCCACACTAGGCCTTCACATCGTAACTCCCAAGCTACTACTCATTTTGCATCCCAATAAGAGTAGGAGGCTGAGTAGGTTAGCAAATGCCAAAAGTTGCTTGCAAATGACCCGCAGTGAGAATCAAACTAAAGCCATTTGTGAGAATGCTTATCTGAATTATTACAAAATGGCCATTGAAACACATTTTTTTGGTGAATTTGTTAGCTAAAAAATGAACTAAAACATGTTCCTTCTTTCCCAATGTTTATAGCTTCATCTACAACGTTGGGCAGTCTCATTGCAAGCAATGCCGTTATTATTATGACAGCGTGCCAGACACATGGACAGAAAATCTAATAAATACACAATCTCCTCCATTTTCTGTGTTTGCTTGGCACTAATAATAATAAAAACAAACCTTCTAGAGCAAGCAGTTCGGGAGCATCATCATCACTCGTTGGATCTGCATTCTGTATCATCTGCAGCGCTTCATCAATTACCTCCTGTCACAAAAAATATCATATGCACACGATGCTGGCACAGACACTCGTACTGACATTACTCGCAAGAGGATATGTGCATTATTGGAAAAGAAGAAGAAGAACTGCCTACGTCCACCATACAGTGAGATAACGTGTTGTAAACCCATGGCTGCAGAAAGACATGTCCAAACAAAGACAGTTTAGGGCCGGTTTCTGGATCTTAACTGGCCGGTCAAGTTAGTGTTAACTGACAAATTTGCATAACTCGCATTTCCCATTGCACTAACCAACAGTCAAAATGGCCAAAAATTTAACTGGCCGAAATCGGCCAGTTAGCTAACCGTCGATCGTAGTTATCATATTTAACGCAACTTTTGTACCATTTTGCAAGCAGCTAACTGACGAATGTGATACTATAGAATGATTTTACCGCATAGCAATGTCTTCAAAACGCTCGAGGAGACGTTTGCTGCTACACATTTTACTACAAAACCCATTCATGAATCGACAAAATGGCCATCTGCAATCGGTTGGCTGGCTCATGGGCTGGCTGACGCTTGCCTGCACTAGGCGGAAGTGATAAGTGTCGTGTGCATCGTTGCTAAGCAACTATAGTTTACCGCTCAGTTAGCTGACAGCCAGTCAAGGTTTTGTTCAGGAACGCGCAGAAACTTAACTAGCAAGTTACAATTAACAGACGTTTTACTAACTTATCAGTTAACTAAAAGATCCAGAAACCGGCCCTTAGGACAGTAAATTATTTATCCCTCTACCAATGTTGAAGGGTCTAAATCCCACCAACATGATGACACCCGAAAAGAACAAGTGACCATGGGGTGTTTCAGTAAAACCAGTGATTCCTGCCCCATGCTTTAATAATCTGTGATTTATCCGTTGCATATACAATAGTACTGCAAACTTAATTCCAGAAAACAGAATCATAGAAATATGCAATTGAACTATTTCAACACATTCAATGCCAGGGACGTGTTAACGTCCTATACGTATAGCATTTTCAATGCACTGCAGGCCGTCCAGGAATATATTATACCCATGCTTAGTGGAGCCAAATGGCGAATGGCAAAAATACTGTGTGGCCTATACATTGAAAGTAAGCAAGTAAATTTAATTTATAAAGCGCACAATGTCAGCGAGAAACTCACTGAATCTGAGGCTCTGAGGTAAGGACTGAGGTGGGCCACTAAACATGGCTAGACGTTGAAAAATAGAATGTTTTGAGTTTACGACGGAAGGAAGCTAATGAAAGCTGAGATGTAAGTAAGTTGTAAGTTGTTGCTGCAACTACTACTAATACTACTACGACTAATGATAATGATAATAAGAATAATACTGATAATACTAATGCCGTGCCAATGTTTGTGACAGTGTCGTCATGGAATTGTCATTACAAGAATTCATTGGGTTCATGTAAAGCAGAGCACCAGATAGCCACAGACTTTTTAAGTTCTGACCAAGCCAATCAGCCTGAGCCAGTGGATCCGCCTATAAGGTAAAGGTAAAGGTAAGGTAAAGTCCACATACTTGCTATAGCGCTTCTTACATGCTTCTTCAAGACCAGAAGCGCTTTACAATCTTGGAAGTGGCAACTGATTGGCATGAGCTAATGATACCGCAGCGCACTATGCGGCCATCCATTGCCCGCACGAACGAACAATTGGACCCGCGGTTTGCAGCAAGCAGACATACCACCGCCCCAATCAGCCACACTAGGCCTTCACCTTGTAGCCCGTAAGCTACTACTCATTTCCCGTCCCACGAAGGGTTGGAGGCTGAGTTGGCCTGAGCACATAGTAGGTTAACAACTTGCTCAAGGTTGCTTGCAAATGACGGCAGTGAGAATCGAACCGCAGCCTGAAAGTTACGAGTCGATACCAACCACTAGACACTTGCACCTACACAGGCAGGTAGGTGTGAACAACTTGCCCAGAGTTGTTACTTGGTAGTTCGTCGGCTGGGCATTGAACCGTGGACCTTTCAGTCTCGTATCCAACGCCCTAACCACTGAGCCACCAAGCCACCTAGCTAAATAGCGACTACATTCACCATTGCCGTGTATTATTATTCCTTAGCTTGACAGCTAATATTCATTTTACCATGTCATGGAAGGCAGAAGGCTGAGTCAACATAGGTTGCTGGTTACATACCAAATCCAACTACTAACCGGGCTCAGCGTGGAGCAACTTCCTTGATCGGACCCAAGCATTACATTTACTCCATGCCAGATGCTATCAACCACTAACTACTACTACTATCATGACTGCTGCCACTACTATACTGCTACTTCTAGTAATACTGGTACAAAGGGCTACTACTACTACTACTACTACAGATGGTCACCCATCCAACTGCTAACCGGGCCCGGTGTACAACAACTTGGTTGACCAAACTCAACGCCTTAGCTCTACACCATGCCAGATGCCACCAACCAACTAATATCACAGCGACTGCTGCCACTAGTACTAATACTATTACTACTAGCCCTACTACTTCTGGCAAAAGCATAATTTTAGCCCTGGCGTTGAATGTGTTAAATGGTCGGCTAAATTCTTCCAAAGTATTTCAGAAGTAACAGCAACAGTGTATGCAGAGAGAGCTGGCGGAAGTTTGACATAAAAACACACAAACAAACCTCGTTGACTTCAAGAACTTCAACTGCGGGCAGTTCCTGGATCTCCACCTCCTCACTAAAGTGAACCGATTTACGAGACTTGGCTGTCCGCAAGCACACACATGAACAAACATACAACAAAAGGGGTCACAACATTATCTGCACCGCCTATATCTCACTCACTCACTCACTGCCGCGCGTAACAGGCTGTGGGTCGTAGCGCCCTCCACGTTGACCAGTCGTCGGCAAGAGCCCATGCGTCGGCAGCAATGAGTCCGGTGTCCCGCACAATCTGACTTATCCATGTAGTCCGTGGTCTACCAGCGGGGCGATTCCAGTCGTGGTGCGGTATGTCTCCAAACCCGGAATCCACTGCAAGCTTCAGGGCCTTATGTGCTGGTGTGTTGGCAAGCAAACGGCGAATATGGCCAAAAAAGGAGTGACGGCGAGCGGCTATAGTACTGAGTATGCTTGGCAGATTCGTGCTGTCAGCTACAGCCCTGTTGGTGATGAAGTCATTCCACCTAACACCTATCAGCGCTGCATTAATTTACAGACATCCGACCACCTCAGCTCTTTGAATTTAAACCAGCACACCCACCAGCTACTTTTGCCATGGCGAATGCTAGCACCAATTCGGTTTTCTCCTGCGCTTTTTGTTTTTGAGTTAAGAGCCTTTAGAACAGTGACAAACAGATAAATGACCAAGACAGACATATAGCAGTCCCACAAAATGCACAAATCACACACACACACAAAATCGCTTAACCCTTAAACTACCAAGAAATGGTAGTTTTACCAGTATGGTTTGCTAAAGAACGTTACAAAAAGAGATTGATAGTTTGAGAGTCAAACTGTGTTTGTCTGTCATATCAACACTAACTACCACTGAATATGATCAAACCAATATATTACTAACCAGTTTTGGATAAAGTGTTGAAAAATTCTACTTAAGCAAAAGCAGAAGTAGTGAACAAAATACGAACAAAACTAAAACGTATATACGACAGTTTTTCACTGCAGCTAAAATCAAAAAATACTGACACTTAACTGAATTTAGGCTTAAAGCCATGCAGTTAAACGAATGTTGACAGCATTTTTATGCGCGAAAGCAGCTACTGCTTTCAGCGCGTCTTAGCCATCGCAATTCTGTCTGTCTGTCCATCTGTCAGTCTGTCCGTCTGTCACACGGGTGGATCAGTCAAAAACGGTGCAAGCTAGGATCACCAAATCTTCACCGTCGGCTGCCTGAAAGACTCTAGTTTCAGAATCCGTAAAGCTTTTCCATAAATTCGGAAGGGGTCATCCCGAACGAGGGTGCTAAATGAGAAAGGATGGGCAAAATTTGCGATTTTTGCCCAATAAGTCGCTGTATCTCAGTAACGGTGCGAGATAGGGCGTATTAATCACTAATAGGAAATCGTACACTGGCTCTTGATTGGCGCCGAATTCAATGACCTTGAACGCCAAAATAGGGGGTTTTATGGATTTTTTTCGCGATTTTGGGCTGCGACACTAGTCTATATCATTCACAAGGTGGTGTCACGCTACTATCGTTATGCGATCCAGATAAAGAATTTGGTATTTGTATATTAACTGAGCGTAATCACCCAAATTTTTAGCTAAACTACTGAACCTGAACTGCTATAGGCTTTCACACGTCTCGTGAGCATTAGCTCAAATTTCTTGTTTCTGGTTGTGAAATATATGCTGGATCTGGATGAATATCATCTGCCTTTAAAAACATTCTCTTTCTAGTCACATATGTGTAAGTACCAAATTTCATAAATGTAATAAACGTTTTGACGTTCTTTTCTTGGCACGTTTATTTACGTTTTCACGTTTTTACGTGCGAAAGCAGCCACTGCTTTAGCGCATCTTAGCTATCGCAATTCTGTCTGTCCATCTGTCTGTCACACGGGTGGATCAGTCAAAAACGGTGCAAGCTAGGATCACCAAATCTTCACCATCGGCTGCCTGGATCACTCTAGTTTCAGGATCCGTAAAGCTTTTACATTAATTCAAAAGGTGTCACCTCGAGCAAGGGCGCTAAATGAGAATGGAGTAAGGAAAATTTGCAATTTTCAGCCAATAAATCGCTGTATCTCAAAAACAACGCAAGAGAGGGCTTACATTAATATTAATCACTAATAAAAAGTCACATTTGCTCTGGATTGGCACCAAAATCAACGACCTTGAATAACCTTGAATGCCAAAATAGGGAGTTTTATGGATTTTTTTGTGATTTCTGGCTCCAAGACACATTTCAAGAGCGAACTGCGCTGAAATTAATTGAGATAAACAAGGACAAGCTGGGTATTAAATTTTTAGCACTGAACGTAGATTTTGATCATCCAAGTGTCGATTATCTAGAAAACCTGCGCACGAGGGCATCAAAGAGTGGTACCCCCGTAAAAGTCGTTATTTTACCGTTGTTGGCCAGTCTTTTGTGAAAACAATTGCAGATAGGCATAGGCATGCTGCTTGTTATCACAACAAGCACTAGTGACGAGCTTTTCAGTTGTATCAACATCCATGACTTTGAAAGACCATGAACTTTCAAAATAAGGAGTTTTTATTGATTTTTGCGACCTTCGGTTCCAGCGCACACTCTAATAATGAACTCCGATGAAATGGCTGGAGATAGACTGATAGTTTGCGAACAGGAACTGCTATAGGCTGTCGTGCGTCTTATGAGCATTAGCTGAAATTTATTGTAAATATTTTTGAGCGGCACTTTTAAAACCACATAAAACAATGAACAGGCCATATTGGTAGTAGTTTACTTCGTTAGTCTGATAATACTTGGCGGTTGAATTGAAACTGAATAAGTTCTCCCTGTCTGTCTTTAGTTTCAGGCATTCTGCACTTACAGCATTAGGCATTAGCTAAAAGATTGGACACACTGGGCTAACGTTTTTTATTCAGCGTTTTAAAACGTTTTTACATTTTTTCTGAAACTTTTTACATCTATGACAAGTTTGTACTACTGTTCGTAACAAAAAGTAGAAAGTAGCTTAAAAATCTACTCAAGTAGAAGTAGAAAGCAAAAACTTCTACTTAAGTAGAGTAATGAAGTATAACTACATGGTGTTTCATAAAAAAGGACCCCATTTTGTTTTTTTTCATAATTTACTCAGATTACGAGCAATATATATTAAACTTTTACCACTTGTAGCTGAAGAAATACTAATTCAAAATATTCTAACAAAATATGGCAGTTAATTAAATATTCTTTGCTAGTCGTGATGTAATGCTGACATGAAATTGGGCAAACTGCGATCCAAAAACTCAACATATTACAAGCTCGGTGTGATAGTGCACTGTTTTGCTCGAACATGTGAAAGACCAACTATCCCCACAGACACGTAAATTCGATCGCTTTGCACGTTTTTGTGGCTGCAATTGTAAAACTTAAAAAATTTGACACCAACGAACCAGATTTTTCACCATTGAAGCAGGGTAGCAACTGGCAGCACCAATTGGGATTAGCCTGTTTGTACCCGTAACACATTATAATGTCAGTGTTACATCACGACTAGAAAAGAATATCTAATCAACTGTCACGTTTTGTTAAAACATTTCGAATTAGTATTTATTCAGCTACAACTGGTAAACATTTCATGCAAACTGCTCATCATTTGAGTGAATTATGAAAAAAGGAAAGGGGTCCTTTTTTATGAAACACCGTGTACTTGGTTACTATCCAACACTGTTACTAATTAGCTGAAAATATAAAAGTCATGCATAAAGACTTACAAATTTCTGGCTCTATTTCAGCGGTGAGATCAGCCGTGACAAAATTAGCTGGAAATAATCCTTCGCCTCTCCACGATGAACCTTTCCACCAGTTTCGATCGCTACAAAAACAAACCCAGCCACAATGAACAGTCAGCAAATGTATCGTGTTCAACTACATCTATTATTCCGACACTGACAATGAGTTTATTTCACACACTTGTGGCTACAAAGATAACCGAACAGCTGAATAACAGTGCAGTGCAAACAGTGCAACAAAATAATAATAATAATAATAATAATATAAGAATAATAATAGGCTCACAGTCAGTAAATGCAAAATAATAACAGAGTCCATAAGTGCAGAGAAGTACACGAGTGCAAATGGTAACAATAATATTCCATGATAAAAAAACAAAGCTACAACTGGAATTATAGGTGGAATTATATACCAGTAGGTGATTAATATTTACTGAGGGCAAAATTTAGAAATTATTGAAACTTTTTTGTTCGTGAGGTTGGGAGAGGTGTGCTCGAACGTAGCCTGGAAGTTACAGAAATGTTGCGAGATGTGGGAGGAGGTGATGTGACCTAAACATGAAGCCAAATTACACATTTTGGGGAAGAAAGATCTGGAAAGTTTATCTCGCCTATCTTCAAATGAGTTTAGGTTAGTGACAAATAAAAGGTTAGGATATGATATGCCATGGGTAAAGCTGAAGATGATATGTACTGCTCTTTTTTGGATTGATTCCAACTGCTCAGTTTGCACGCACGTGATAGAATAGTGGCAGACTAACGAGGCATACTTAAGAACTGAGTGAATTACTGCCTTGTAAAAAGTTGACTCATTTCATGGATCGCTCGACTGGTAGAGAATTTGTCCTGTCTACAACAGGTTTTTCTTGTTTCAGTTTTTTTTCTCATTTTAGTTGTGGACATTAAGTTTCTTTATTCAGTTTCTGTTTAGATCTGAGTTACTGTCTAGATCCATAATTATCAATTTTTTCACATTGCATCGCTTGTTCGATATTTCTCATTTCAGTTTCATTTAAAGCAGCTGTAGTTATAAGTAAGTAAGAAAGTAAATTTAAGCGCACAATGTCAGCGAGAAATTTGCCAAATCTAAGGCGCTAAACGGCTGCCATAAGTTACGTATGAATTGTATCAAATCAGCAAAGGGTCTTGTCATGGCAAGGTAAAGTCGCAATGGATGGCCTCGGATCTGTGTTGGTCATCTTCTGATGGCGTTTAATGGCTAACTTAAAACCAGCCGTCACTAAAATACAGAAAAACAACCCAACCTGTCATCGAGAATATGAAGAATTTCTCCGGCTTTAAACGTCAACTCATTGTCTTCTGCTGCTTCAAAATCATACAAAGCACGAACCTACAACGTGGCAAAAGGCGATTCCTTAAAAGATTGAAACAAGTTAAACACAGTCGGTCTATAATGACGACCCATTTCAGAACTACGAAGCATCACCTGCCATATCGGATCACACATCGTTACAGGTGAATGCGTCCCATCTTAATCTCAGCCAGACACGCCTGTACTCCATTTACCCAGAGGCATGAAAAGTACGCATATAGCAGTTCCTGTTTGCAAACTGTAAGTCTATCTCCAGCTATTCTGTCGCGACTTTTACGGGGTACCGCTCTTTGATGCCCTCGTGCGCAGGTTTCCTTGAACCTAGAAAATCGAGACTTGAACCGTTGAAATCTACGTTCAATGCTGAAAATTTCATATGAGCTTGTCCATGTCTATCTCAATTGGTTTCGGCGCAATTCGCTCTTGCAATGTGTCTCGCAGCCCGAAATCGCCAAAAAATCCACAAAACCCTTTATTTTGGCGTTCAAGGTCATTCAAGATCATTGAATTGGGCGCCAATCGAGAGTCAGTGTACGACTTCCTATTAGTGATTAATAGTAACCTAGGCCCTATCTCGTACCGTTACTGAGATACAGCAACTTATTGGCCAAACATCGCAAATTTTGCCCACCCCCTCTCATTTAGCGTCTTCGTTCGAGGTGACCCCCTTCGAATTTATGAAAAAGCTTTACGGTTTCTGAAACTACAGTCTTTCAGGCAGACGATGGTGAAGATTTGGTGATCCCAGCTGATCCACCCGTGTGACGGACGGACAGGACAGACGGACAGAATTGTGATGGCTAAGACGCGCGTAAAAATCCAGCCTGAATAAATTTAGACATTGTTCCTTAGTTTAGAAATCACTAGTCATTTGCCAGCATAAATTAGGTTTGGCCTTAGTGAGTAGTCAACATAAAACAACAAACAACTCAAACCTTTCTCGGTTCATGCTGCTGTGATGACAAAGAGCTGCCAGTTGATACTGATGGATAGAGAGATTTTGACTGTTTGCTCGACTCCTCCAGTGATAAAGCTATTGCTGCAACACCAACAGATCATTCAATCATGAAACTACAAAGTGGCCAAGTGTATAACTAAATTTCTACAAAAAATAATTTGTTAGTTAAAATAATTAAGCAAAATTCTTCCTTCCTAATGCTACATGAAATCAGAGCTAATGCTCATGAGACACACAAGAGCCTATAGCAGTTCCTGTTTGCTGGTTGTCTTGGTCTAAAGGGTGCAGCAAAAAAGTAGCCCCCTAAAGTTTTTCGCAGTTTTCTCAGCAATCGTTTGAAATCTTAGTTTGAAATCTTACAGCTTTGTTCACTAAAACTGTTTACATTTAAATGCCAAGTAAAATGTAATTCTGTTGAAAAAAGACGAAGCTATAAACTTTTAAACATGACTGCCTACTGATTTCTCAGCATTAAAAATGTTAAAGCTAAAAATGCTATTTAATTTTCAAAAACCAGTTACCAAGTTACTGCCAATGACGTTACAGTGACGTTTTAATAAACAGTAATTTACTTTGTTTATAAATTATCACCAAATTATCGTTGTTTTAAAGCAATTGCCAACTGCCCGCTGGGTTCATCTTCCAGCAGGATGGCACGCCAGCACACACAGCACGCAGCGCAGAACTGGCTGCTGGCTAGCTATCCAGATTTCACCACAAAAGACCAGTGGCCTCCACGTGTGGGACACAATGTTGGAAGCTTACTGCAAGCTTAATACAAAGCCATAAACAATTGCCAAAGAAAGCACGTCAGGTTATCTGGGGCAACCTGCCATAAGAACCGATTGACAAGGCTGTGAAAGACTTATCAAATTAAACAAAAGGCTTGCGTTGGAGTTAAGAGCTGGCGATGGACACTTTGAACATTCACAGTGACAATAAAATTTGGGCATCTGATCCTAAGTTAACTGTGTTGTTTCAACGATGTTAGTAAATTGTTGTTGTAGCTTGAACATTTTTTTGTCTGTCCAATGCAATGCATAGCTTGGACAGAGTATAAAATCACCTGCGTGTCCGTCCGTGCGTCCAACATTTCTTAAGCTATCTTCCTTCCACCTTCCCTTTCCCTTCCCCTTCTCCATTTTCCTTTCCCTTTCCTCTTTCCCCTTTTCCTTTTGTCATAATGACGATATCTCCAGAACGGTGCAAGATAGATGCATGGACCACCCATATGAAGTCAACCCCCCGAAGTCGAACGGTCACGTGACCGATGACGTCACGTGATCCCAAAAAATCAAACTCGTGACCCCATTATCTTCAAGGCGCCATATCTCCATAACAGTGCAAGATAGACTCATGGTGACGATGGACCTTTTATAGTAAAGCGCTGGTGACGAATCGAATGCTCGTAACTGACAATGTTTATTGTTTAGTTAAATAATACAGAAAGCTGAAAGGATCATTGCTGTTGTACAATTCGAAATTAAACTGTTTGTTTTTGTTTCTACCAGTCTAAACAGCTTGCTGAAAATTCCAAAAAAAATTTTTTTAAACATGTTTAAGGTCTATAAGTTTGTCGTTTTTTCAACAAAATCACATTTTACTTGGCATTTAAATGTAAAAGGTTTTAGTAAATAAATCTATAAAATTTCAAATTAAAATTCCAAACAATTGTCGAGAAAAACACAAAAAACTTTGGGGGCTACTTTTTTTGCTGCACCCTGTACATCCATCCATTTCATCAAAATTCACTCTTCTGGAGCCAAAAATCACAAAAACCCACTAGAAACCCTATTTTTGGGGTTCAAAGTCATAGATGTTAATACCACTAGAAAGCATGTCACCATTGCTTGTTATGATAAGCAGCACGTCTGTGCCTATCTGCAAGCGTTTTCATGCTAGACAAGGCAATAGCGAAAAATATAACCACTTCTAAGTGGGATACTCCTCTTTGACAACCACATGCACAGGCCTTGTTGAATGTAAGACGTCGAAACTTGAACTGCTAAAATCTACAGTCAATGCTGAAAATTTTGTATGCAGGTTGTCTGGGCATGAAATTGCAGGACATGAAATAGCAACTTTCTTAACCCACAACGCCGATAAACAAAAAGGCAACTGCATGCTGCACGGACAAGTGTTCAAGAAAATCATAAGCAACAAAACTGATTGCAACCAACCATTTCAAAGTTAACAACAGTTTGAAATTGGACAATATAAGAGGCAATGCATTTCAAATTATTACAACGTGATTGAAGAAAGTCCGCATCCCGAATGAAACAACACTGCAATGCATCATAACAGCCCTACCATACTCACGGCAACCACATTAGGCCACATGACCAGTTTGCGCCATAACTACAAATGTCTTAAGTGTCAGTATATACTGCAATAAGTAGAGAAAATGTATATCAAAATCAACTTGTCAATTTTGTTGCAAGTGACATCAAAGTGATGAAAACCTTACAAACATCTGCAGAGCCTTAAACTTAAATTTATTGATGCATCTGTCAACAATTTTTTAACCAAAGCAACATCCATCACTGAACTCAAACCGGCAGTGATCTGGGACAACTTGCAATCAACAAGGCTGAGTAAACTTCACTACGAGATTAAATGCATATGCGAAGATTGGCGATGAACACTTCGAATACACACAAAAATCAAATACAGATAATGAAACGACCTTAGGCAACTTTACGTGATTGTGAATAGGTTGCTCCAAAGAAAGGAGCCAAAAAATTTAAGGAATTACTTTTTTGCCCCACCTGGTATAAAGTACATAAAATTTATGCATAATTATACGCTAAAAACAACCTTTTGCTAAATCATCGTCTTCTGCAACACCTGCAATGTCGATCATCTACAAATAACAGAAACGCAAACGACAGAAACGATAAACGTCAAGTGAAATATCTCACACACACATGATAAGCAAATGGCCAAGTTGTCATTACACCCAAGTGATGTAGTTTTTGAGACCAAGGTCTTGTCTCAAGTTGTAGATAGTCTTGGTCTTAGTTGAGAAAATACTCTTTGTTTCAGGCACCGGCCAGATGGTAGAGATCATTAAAAAATGAAACTTTTTTACCATTTTGCAAACAATAAAGGGCTGGACGGCCAGCTAGCGGATGAAACTAGCTTGTTAAACTTACGGACATTTATCCGATGGTCAATCATTCCAGAAAAGCTGTTTACGCAAATTTGTCATTATGTGGTTAGATTCACCAGAAACTGGCCCTTGGCCATTACCCATTTAACTACAATGCTGTACACTTCAAACGAGTTTTAAAAAATCATCGTTTAAGCAACTGTAACAAAACATCACAAATCCAACGGCCACATGGCTGATGACATCATGTGACCCAACAAGGTCAAGCCATGACCCAAATTCTGGAGCTCCACAACTGTAAAACTGTCTGAAATAAACGCATGGATCGGCAGTAACAGATTACCATAGTCTAATGGCTATATCAACCAAATGGCAATAGTAGTTTAATGTTGGCTAAGGTCCACGTGAGACACTCGACAAAATCGCCCAACTATTGCGCAATTTTATCGCGTGACAAATTTGCCTAGTCAACTGTCGAATTTCTATCGACAAACAATCGCCAAATAAACATGGCTTCCAGCATTACGGACAGAGTCCGGGAAGTTTAACTCTGGAATTTCCTGGCATAAACTCGCTCAGACTGCAGCTAAAAATAAACATAGGCCAGCTTGTCGTCTGCTACAGCCTCGAACCCTGTGCTCAAATGTAATTACAGCTCTGTGTGCTAAGTGGTTACTGCACGACGCAATTAAACAAATGTATCGTACAACAAATGTTTATTTCGGTGACTTTTGATACTAAAATTAGCACTAACGTCATAATTGACTCTCCAATACTTACCAGTCGAACGATAAACAAGGATAACATGCAAACAACAAACTGGCTAATCACAGCTCAGAGATTCAACGATAAATCGCCAAGGGATAGAGATGGTTTCCATTTGGCAAATTTATCATCAAAAGTTGCGCAACTTGCCATGTCAGACAGGCAATTTTGTCGCTCAACAAAGTTGCGGGACTAAATTGTGCAACTTTTTCGCGTGTCTGACACAGGCCTAAGTTAAACACAGCAGGTACGCTGTGGTAATGGAAAAAGATATGATACAACACAAATAATGTTTGCACTGAAAAACTAGCAGGCAAACTGGCAGTACTATCTAGCACACAAACTGAAAACGAGAAATTTGAGCTAACGCTCACGAGACACACGAAAGCCTATAGCAGTTCCGGTTCAATAGTTTAGCTGAAAATTAAGGTGTTCATGCTAAGTTAACATACAAATACCAAATTTTCTATCTGGATTGCATAGGCCTAACCACAGACATATAAATAAGTAGACTGTTTACTCACCGTTCGCCTAACGCAACGAGTTGAAGCCAGTTTCATTAAATATTCATCGTGCATATTTCGAGTGGTATGATCCACCACCTATAGTTGCGTTTTTGATGTCTAACGCGTTAGTGTTTGTTCAAAGATAAGTAGGCCTATATTATAAAACGCCCAAGCCGGTAGACGAAAAACAAATTTTGCAGTATATTGCCTCAATACAACAAAACAAAACTCTTTCGAATTTTTTGTCTGTCGTGCCATCAGCAGGTATGCCTACCGCGTTTTAGGGTTAGATAGACCATCAAAAACTCAGTTTACGCCACGAACGTCATTATCGTCTGCTAGCAAACCAACTTGTTTTTTGCTACCTGGTACGTTATTAGTCCGCCCGAAAGTGATAGCTTGCGGAGCGGAATTAAGCTTTAGCCCAGATGTTTTTTTTTTCAACGCGAGATCTCCGAGATGCGTGGGCCGACCGGCGTGAAATTTTGCACGACGGTCAGTACTAGGCCCAATTTTATAATGCCGGTCCAAAATTTTGAGGGGCACACCCCAAAAAAATTTCAGAGGCGAAAAACATGCAAAATTTGGCCCGATTTCGGACGAATTCGAAGTTCGGCGGCGAATATCTCTGAAACGGATGAAGATATTGAAAATTGGATTGTCATTCTGTCTATCGCGATTCCTCTGCGTTAGGCGAAACAAGTATGGTGAAGTTTGGTCCAGTGACCTTGGAGATTTAGATGTTGAATCGTACCCACCCAAAGTGCATTTTTCGAAAGACCATATTTCGGCCCCTAGAGGGTGCTGCGCCCCCAAATTTTTACATGCGCTAGAGATTGACCAAGTCTTACTAGCGCACCCCCAC